>Ga0114967_10000060_pt1 | contig 83224 bp, 64 predicted proteins | sample M_130628_MF_Meta_FD_92639 | JGI IMG/M metagenome (GOLD analysis project Ga0114967, IMG submission 92639) | Freshwater microbial communities from Lake Montjoie, Canada to study carbon cycling - M_130628_MF_MetaG | ecosystem: Environmental > Aquatic > Freshwater > Lake | place: Lake Montjoie... | reverse complement strand
TGACCAAAAATATCATTCTTGTAATGACCACGCTGCCATTCGTATGCCATAAAATATGGATTATTGTTACGGCCATATTCAAAGAAATATTGTTGAATACCCGGAACGCCTGGAGATTGGTAATAATCTTTTACATCATAAACATCATAATGTTGTGGTCCATATACCTTAAACATATAAGTATAGCTATTAGGGCCATATGATACATCAGGAATATTTTTTGAGTATTGACGGTTAAAATTTATATTCCCTTCTAGTCTAAGTTTTTTAGAAAAATTTTGACCTGCAGCAATATTGAAATTTGAAATATTTAATCCAGTATTTGGAGCAATACCTTTTTGATAATTATGCGAGAGCGATATTCTGATATCAGACTTTTCATTTGAAGAGGCAATAGAAATATTATTGTTTGATAACAATCCATTTTCCATGAATTTTTGGTAGTTATCAACTCCTCTTGCCAAAAACGGACTACCGATTCTTTTTCCATCTGCTCCTATTGGGCTATTAAATTGACGAACATCTTGTCCTTCAAATCGTGGACCCCAAACATTAGGACGACGGTCAGTACCACCAGTTCCTGCATCATCATAAGGACCATCACCAAAACGATAATTATAGTTAGAGCCTGGTCCATATTCTGCTTGATTAGTTGGTAATGTCAAGTAGGAAGCATCTAGTTGAGTGCTTGAATTAAACTCAACCGAATAACCTCTTTTGTCTTTTGTGCCTTTTTTTGTTGTAACCAAAATTGCACCATTTTGCCCTCTGAAACCATACAAAGCGGAAGCATTTGCACCTTTCAAAATTGTATAAGATTCAATATCATCAGCAGAAATATTCCATGTATCTGAATTTATTGGTACACCATCAACAACAAAAAGTAAATCACTTTTTCCTCTTAATGAAATTGAAGGTTTTCCTAGTAATTCGGCAGATGGCCCAACTGATAATCCAGCAACTTTTCCTACCAAAGAGTTAATTGTATTTGGTTCACGTGCTTTCACTAAATCAGAACCTTTTACTTCTTGTGTAGAATACCCAATTGTTCTGGTCTCTTTCTTGATACCCAAGGCAGTTACTACCATTTCTTGTAATTGCTTCGTATCGTCTATCATTGTGATGTTAATTTCTGTTCTGTTACCAACTTTAACTTCTTGTGTAGCAAAACCGATAAAACTAAATACCAAAGCAGTATTCTCAGTTGGAACACTAATGGTGTACAAACCATTGTCATTAGTAGTTGTACCTTTTGAAGTACCTTTTATTAAAATACTCACACCTGGCACCACCGAACCCGTAGCGTCAGTTACTTTTCCTGCCAACTTGCGGTCTTGTCCATAAACGAAATTCAATGAAAGAATCATTGAAAAAAGTAAAAGAACTTTGAAATGGGTAATTGTTTTTTTCATCTTTTTTGGTTTATCAATAAATTTATAAATACAGTGTACTTAAAACTTTTTATGAATTATTTAAAAGACAAAATAATAGTGGATATATTAACGAATTATTATTACAAGATTAAATTAATTATTTCAGCAATTACTACTTTGTAAGTTGCTTGTAATCAGTCTATTGTGATATATTAAATTATTATTATTAATGAAAGCATCCCACCAAGTTGGACTAAAATATACCGATTATCCACAAAGCAAGCTCATTCTCAAAAAAGGGAATCGACAATTCAGCTTTTTTGATTTTGGTTTATTTTTATCTTTTTGAAATTGAATTGGCTAAATTTCTTTGGTTTTTTGAAACAAGGGTTTTTGAGTGAAAGGTTGGCAAAACGCCTCGAAGTAGTTGAAGTTTTAAATAAGCAATTTATGATGTATTCCATGACAATAAACACTTTTTTGAAATTCTAAATTTGTGAGATTTTGTTTAGACTTTAATAACTTATGGAACCTAATTTTTTGATAACTATTTTTCTAATCCTTGTTTCGTGACGATCGGAACGTAACCTACTTCCATACCTTTAGGAGGAGTTACGATTAATGCCTCATCTAAATAGGCTAATTTACCAGTTATTGGAGGAGGAAGATATTCGCGATCTTTTGTCCAATTTCGATGAAGAAGTTCAACGCGTCTTTGCATTTCTTCTCTTTCATTATTGCTAAGATTGGCATTAAGTAATGCAGGTTGGTCAGCAAATCTATACCAATAATAGGTAAGGGTACTTCCATCACCTATTTTTACTGTAAAAGGTCCTGCCGCAGGTCCTGGAGTTTTCCAACTACTTTTATCCTCAATAGGAGTAAGATAAGTGAGTGATTCTCTTTCGTTTTCATCATAGGATCTATTAAAGCTTTTTTCATGAAGACCTGTTTCAGCTGGAACATCACCAGATGCCACTGCAATCCAAGTTCCAACATCTTTTGTCCCCGATTTGACTAATTTATAATATTGCGGAAGCGTTACAACATCGCCATTATTCGTTTTTCTTCTTTTTATAAACTCTCCTTCCCAATGGATCTTTAAAGTGGCTGAATCGGTTACATCCGTGTTCATAAAAGAAGAAATATTCATTAGAGACCTTTTTTTCTCGGGGATGTGATCACCTTGAAATTCCCAAGTTGGTTCAACTCCTTTCTCAAATTTTTGCATATGGGCATTACTTTTATCAATACCAATGCGACCATCAGTAGAATTCCCACCTTTAAACCATGCAGAAACTTTATCCCAAAGAGCCCTTTTGTTATAGACCATTAGCCGTTGAAGCAATTCTGAATTACCATCAGCTCCCACAGGGTATTGAGTTATAGCCATACGGGAATATCTTTGGCCTTTTGAATCAGTTGCTTCAAATGAATGGATATACTGCGTTTCCATCTGAAATTCTTTATTAGCGTTTGAAGGTCGGGTATCTAAAAATAAGCCTCTCAAAAGTGGATTTTTGACTGATGCCTCACTCCAGAAATAAGGAGTAAAAAATGCGGCTGGACCTTTAAAATTTACTGTATTAAGGAACAGCGTCCAACACTGGTTTTAAAAAGTATGGAAATGGATCCAAACAGAATTGGAGTATTGGTAAATGGGGTAGATAATTTCAATTATTCATTATCCAAAATACCTAAAATGTATGGTGGAACCGGTGATTTGTTTCTTTCACTTTTTTTGCTTTTTCATTTTTATAAAAAGGATAATTTTAGATTGGCGATAATGAAGGCAGTTGATAAAACTCATTTTGTTATAAAAGAATCATTTGAAAATAATTCGTATGATTTGTTAATAAACTCCTTAGAATTATAATCATGGGAACATTATTTTATGTAGTTGGGGCTTCTGGTGTAGGAAAAGATACACTTTTAAATTTCGTAAAAAGCAAGATAACCGTTGGGGAAAAGGTTCTATTTGCCCACCGATATATCACACGAGATGCCTTTTCTGGAGGCGAAAATCATATTGAACTTTCAAAAAATGACTTTATAATCAGAAAAGAAACTGGACTTTTTGCCTTAGACTGGGAAAGTCACGAAAATTTCTACGGCATTGGAATTGAGGTAATTAATTGGTTAAATGCCGGTTTTAATGTGGTCATCAATGGGTCAAGAGAGTATCTTCCTACGGCAAAATCTAAAATACCAACGTTGATTGACATTCTAATTGATGCTGATTCTTTGATAATCAAATCTAGGTTATCCAATCGAAATAGAGAAACACAAGACGAAATTGGAAAACGCATTTTGAGAAATTTAGAAATCCAGAAATTCGATTATAAATTTGTTATTTTGAATAATGGAAATATTGAGGAGGCTGGGCAAGAATTATTAAAGATAATTTGTCTAAATCATTAATCCATCCACTCCCAAACCTATTGAATTTTCACCAAGGCACTTTGGTGGCGAGCAAGTATATTTCCTTGTTTTCCTTTATTGCTATGACTTTTTTCTACAGAATTTCATATCGCCTACACACATAGATCGAGAAACTTCGGCAACACTTCGAAATGTATTAACCATTTTTAAAAATTCCGCATTGAGACTTTCATCGTATTTACGATGCATTTTGTTCATACCTTTCTTTTCCATTTAAACACAAAATTTAGAGAGTTTTGTGTGCGATAAAATTAAACAATCTTAATCAACGCCTTATAAAGGTTTTAGCACCATAATTGTTCATTAACCCTAACTTTAACAAAAAAAACACCCCTTCTAAATTAAAAGGGATGTTTTTTTGATTTTCACAATATTATAAAGCAATTAGTAGATTTGAAATCTATATTATTTTACAATTTTGTTGCCTTATAAACTTTTATTAAGCCATCGCCTTCGCTGCTAACAACTATCAAACTTTGTTGAATTGGGCTTTTTGATGCCGAGATAAACAATAATCCTTCAGGAGCATCGCCAGTTTTAATCATTTTTACGAAAACTGGTGCAGTTGGATTGGTAATATCATAAATAGCAACTGCATCTACTCTTTCAAGACCAACATAAGCTACGAGTTTTGAACCAACTCGGCCAATAGTAATTGATTCTGGCTCTATCGATTTATCATCGCTACGTGTATCGTCATAAACTCCAAGCTCTTTGGCTTTAATATCCAATTCATTTTTGCTATCAAAAACAAGCTGTCCAGAAGTTGCATTCCACACCGAAAATGACCTTGCTCCAAAACTGTAAAGTGCATCATAATCACCATCACCATCTTTATCTCCGAGTGTATTTGTTACGTTCAATCGCCCCATTTGCGTATCACCTTTCAATGCTGAGGCAGTCGGAAAAGCAGTTGGGTCTAAATTTAACGTTCCTACACGTTTTACTTCAGCAAATGCTGTATATTCACGAGCATCACCTTCATTGGCTGTGAATAAATACGGTGTACCATTATAGTTTGTATAAGCAATGGCATCAGGCATATAAACACCAAATGCTTTCCATGAATTGAAACTTCCAACGGCATTATCTCTATCGCTGATATCAATCTCATTTCCTGCTACCGAATAATCTTTGAAACCTAGCGGTGAAATTTTTGTAATTGTTCCAGTTAAAATATTGATTTCAGCGATGGCATTGTTTTCTTGGAGTGTCACCCAAGCAGTTTTCGAGTCATCTGAAACTGTAATATATTCTGGCTCAATATCTTTTAGAAAATCTTTATTTGGCCCAAAAACTCTAAAACCTTTACTCGTTAAATCGGCTAATTGACTTGTAAAAGCTGAGAAATTTACAGTTTTTACTGCATAATTATTAGCTACATCAATAATAGAAATCGTACCTTCAGGGTCGTTTGTATAGGCTGCATTGGGCTCACCTTCGTTGGCCGAAAATATATATTTGCCATCTGGACTATAAGTAACCATGTCAGGTAAAGCACCAACACTAATTACTTTTTCTTCGGCGTAAGTAGCGGCATTGAAAACCACAATTTTACCAATTGCTTGTTTATCAAGCGATTCGATAGCTGCCGCAACCTTTCCATTATATGCTGCAACACTATTTACATAACCGCCATAAGGAGTCATGCTGATTGAGTGAATAACAGAAATTTTGGCTGGATCGGCGAAATCAATTACATCAATCTTATTGGCAGTACCATTATTTACAGCGAATAAACGCTTGGTTGTGGCATCATAAGTGCTGATTTCAGCTGCACCAACACCCCCTAAATTGATAGACGCAATTTCGGTATAAGAACTAATGTCTTCGTTTACTGAAAATTCCAAAGCTGGGACTTCCTCTTTATTACAACTCAATAAGGTGGCCGTAATTACAGACGCTAAAAGTATTATTTTCTTCATTATTAATTGGTTTAAATAACAAAATTAATTTTTAAGTATTTTGATAAAATTAATTTATCAAAATATAAATCTGCAAGTGCCGTTTTAGAAACATAAAACTAGTTAATATGCCAAAACCAATAGTTTTTAACCATTTTTTTAACATATTTCAAAATATATTTATTTTAAAATTGCCAACTAAAATTCAAAACCACATTTCTACCCATATCTCTAATTCCTAATTTTTTAAGTTGTGATAGGTGGTTGTAATAAAAGGAATTGGTTAAGTTATTTCCAACCAAGCCAACTCTGATTTTTTTGTAGGTAGTGCCGATATTAGCTCCAATTAGTAAATAATTTTTTGTAGGCAACTCATCCTTGTAAATACGATTTTGAGATGATACACGAGTGAGATTAAGCGTAAAATAGGTGTCCTGAAAATTTTCATTTTTTAAAGGAATATATATTTTTGCCTTTGTTAAAAGACTATTAGCTGGCATTAGTGGTAAGTATTCTCCACTACTTTTTTTTGCATTTAACAAAGAATAATCAACTGATGCTGTTAATTTATTTTCCATATTAAACTCTAAACCTGTTTCAAATCCATTTAAAGTAGCATTAGTCTGAAGATATTTATAGAGTGGTACTCCGTTAAATAAATTTTTAGTTGGTGATATATATATATAGTTTTTAAAATTATTATTGAAAACCGAACCTCTTAATATCCAATAGCCGAGTGTGTATTGGCTTGAAATATCTATATTAAAACATTGCTCAGTCTTAAAGTTTGGATTGCCCAAATCCCATCTATTAGTACCTTCATGGCGTCCGTTGCTTGACAACTCAGCCAAATTAGGAGCACGGTATCCAGTTGCTAAATCTGTTTTTAAAACTAGATTCTTTTTCACCCAACTCATTCCTAATGATCCATTCAAAGCATCATAAGCCTTTGAAAAAGCGGGCAAATTGCTATTAGGTTTATTCAATTCTTCTGTTATTAGTGTAGTTACGTTACGCCTATCGTAGCGTAAGCCAGCCTCTATATATATGCGAGATTGATTGATTTCCCACATTTTATTCAGATAACTAAATGCAGATAAATCAAAAATTTTTGCATCAGGAACCACAATTCTTTCCCCCATATTGGTATTGGTTTGAAACATTGAGGCTATTCCGTTTATCAATAACACATTATTAGACAATTTTTTTTCAATATCAGTTTTTAAATTTACTGTATTAAGATTTAAAGAAAATTCTGCATCTTCTTCGCCCTCAACTTCTTGCCTTTGGTTCGATTGCAAGCCAATTGTTGAATGCCAATTGGTATTTTCATTTAATTTTAATGTATTAGAACTACTTATGATGCCATAAAAAACTTGGTGATGCTCTTCTTCAAATCCTCTTTCTGTTCTTTCTTCACTTAAAATTTCAGCGAAATCTAAAGTATCCTTTACGAAGCCGAATTGATTAAATCCTACAAAAATCTTATTTTCAGAGTGAAATTTAGATTTGTTTATGTTATGTGCCAACTTAAAATTATACATAGCATATCGAGTATTGGGAGCTCTGTTGCCTTTCCCATCAGAATAATCAGCGTGACTATCTAAGCCTGTCCTCAAAATCCATTCGTTGTTTTTTGGAGTTCTATATTTAAAACCATAAGAACTACTAATACCATAGGTATTTGAAAACAGTGATAAATTAAAATTATGTAACTTATTTGATTGATTTAAATGCTGTTTAGAGGTGTATGGTTCAAATTTTTCATCTACAATATTTATTACTCCTGCCATTGCATCCGAACCAAACAATAAAGCAGAAGGGCCTTTTATCAATTCAACCCTTTCCACACCAATTTGTGATAAACCCAGCCCATGTTCATCTTCCCATTGTTGGTCTTCTAGTCTTAAGCCAGCAATATTTACTTGTAATCGGTTTCCATAAAGCCCTCTTATGACTGGTTTAGAAATGCCTCCCGTAGTAAGTTGGCTTATTCCAGGCAATCTAGAAATTGCATCAGAAAGTGTGCCACCACCTGTTTCTTTCATTTCTGATTGCGTCATAGAAATTATATTTCTGGAAGTAGTTTGGAATGTTGGCTTAGTTTCTTTTATAAAGAATGTTGGTAATTCTATAGTTTTGGTAGAGTCGGTTGATGTTTGAGCTCTAAGGAAAAATGGCAAAAGAAATAAAAGTATTAATTGAAATTTCATAGATTGTTTTTTTTCAAAAATACATTTTTTTAATAAATTACAAATTATTTTAATATTATTAAACTATCAAATCATGATTTATTAATCTTTTTCATTTTCCTCACCCGCCAATTTTGCAGGATATTTCTTTTTTCCTTTTACAGAAAACCACAGAATTTTATTCAATAAATCATCATCTCCTTTGTCAATTTGTTGGAAGGTATATACTATTGATTGGTCATGAAACTTGAGGGTCGATCCTGACAGTTTTGTTCTGATAGGATTTCATTTCATCAACTGAAATTAGGTTTTTCTGGTGCTTGAATCTAAAAGAAAAATTAGGCGTTTTGCTAAAACAATCAAACATTGACAAAGCAGTGGCATCAATAACGTTCAATTGACATAAAATATACCCAAAAATTTACATAGTGATTATTCAATTATCCTGTTTGTCTAAATTTCGGGGTACATTATAGGTTTTGAAAGGCTTTTCAATCGGCTTTTTATTTAATTTTAAATTTTTTTCTTGAGTCTAAGAATTAATAAAATGGAAGCGGTTATAAAATTGAGTTCGATATAAATATCTATGTTAAAGATATTTGACAACGAATTGAATAGTAAAAAGTAAATAAACTAACTATCAGCTAAATATTTTACTAAACTAATTGATTAAGAAATGTATGGCTTTTTGGACTGAATACAAGAATTTCTATGAATAAAGTTTTGATGAGTAAAATCATCTTTAAATCAATTAATTACTAAAGTCAACTTCAGGGCGTGTTGAATTGGTGTTTTTCTTTTTAACCGTTGATGTACTTTTTCGGTTAAGTGGAAGTTGAAGTGTGAGTTTATAAAAACGAACTTCACGGCGAGTCATCGATTCTTGATAGGCACTTGGTTGGTCGTAAATCGAAATCTGTTTTCTTGAATTGAAAATATCATTGACAGTAAATGCCAAACTTCCTTTATTGTTCCAAAATGATTTACGAACGGCAAAATCTGCCGCACAAATTGCTCTACGATAGCCCTGTAAACTTGGCGATTTTGTGTCATAACTTCCACTTAATTGAGCAGTAAAATTTCCTTTAAATTTATAGGTTAAGTTCAGTTTCGAGCGAGAAGTCCAGAGACTTTTTGAATAAGTATCTGTTTTTAATGTAAAATTAAAAACATTTAAACTGGCAAGTACCGAAAGGTTTTTGACCAAATAAAAGGTCAAAGTATTTTCGAAACCACCCTGAATATCAACTTTTACGTTGGTAAATGTGGTTACTAAAATAGATGGGTCGGTGGTTGACGGTTGAATAAAGGGCTTAATCGTATTGTCTTCATAAATATAATAAGCCGCCGATAGCCAATTAGTTTTACGGAAAGATTTATTATAATTAAGTTCGGCAGTATTAACAAACTCAGGCTGTAAAGCTGGATTTCCAATCGTAATATTTTGTTTATCACTTGATTGGATGCCGATAAAGATTTGTCTCCAACCTGGGCGGCCAATTTTTCTACTTAAATTGATTCCAATTTCCGATTCTTCGCTTAACTTTTTACTTAACGCAAATGAAGGGAATAATGATTTTATGAAATTTTTACCATTTGATGTCGGATAAAAATAGCCAAAGGTTGAAGCTGGTTCAAATCTTGAAACCCCTTGTAAACTTGATTGTTCGATACGTAAACCCGCTTGTAAACTAAAATTATGTTTCAGACGGGTTGTATAAAGAGCATAAAAAGCATTTACTGTTTCGGTAATTCGTGCATTTTGAGAATAATCCGGTAATAATTTATAACTATTGGTAGGTTCTTGTAACTGATTGAAAAAATACTGCTGGTCTCTGATATATGTCAAACTTCGCAAACCCAACTCCCATTTGGTCGAGTCATTGATTGGGTGGGTATAATCTAACTGAGTTACTAATTGGTTGCCAATTGTACTACCTGCAATTTTATCTTTTTCGGGCGACCCAGTTTGATTTGAGCCATCCGCATTGAGCGAGGTTGTGAACCAGTCGGCTGCATTTGAAACATTATTGTGATTAAAACCTGAAGTAAAACTGAGTTTTCGTCCTTTTTGGGCAAAGCTATGTTTCCAATCAAGTTCTATTCCTTTATTATTAAAAGTATTGTTTGGACTTGTATTTCTACTGCCATAGGTAGTTTGGATATGGCTTGCGTCAAAATTTTCGTAAGTTTGATTGGTTATACTATTAAACTTACCCAATACATAAATTCCTGCCACCGAAATCGTGTTGTTTTTATTAAAGTTATAGTCGGCAGATATTCTACTGTTATGAAAGACATTATTGAGTTTTATTCCAGTATTTTGATTAAAATAGCTTGAAATTGCACTATTTGCATTATAATTAGTTCTGTAAGCATAATTATCTAAAATATTCTGAGTGGCATTGGCATTATAAATACCTGAAACACTCCACTTACCCGTGTTCATCTCAATGTTCACCATGCCATCAAAACGTCCAGCATTTCCTAAACCTGCACTTACAGTTCCATTATACCCCGCTACACGATTTTTCTTCAAAACCAAGTTTACGATTCCGCCCGTTGCTGCTGCTTCGTATTTGGCAGAAGGGTTAGAAATTACTTCGACTGACTCAATTTGATTAGCAGGAATTTGTGACAAACTTAATTGTGTAGGTTTACCATTGATATAAATCGTCGCTGAAGAATTGCGTAGAACTGCACTTCCACTAGCATCAATTGAAAGAGATGGAATGTTTCGTAATAAATTTTCGGCAGTACCACCAATAGTTGTTATGCCATCAGAAACATTAAAAACCCTTTTATCTAAATTCAGTGAAGCAGTATTTTTCTGAGCTTTTACACTTACTTCTTTTAATAAACTTGTTTCGGGTTGTAGAGCAATTATACCCAAATTATTATCTTCGGGAATACGTATTTTTCTTTCTATTTTCAAATAACCTATAAACGAAATGCTAATTTTTGCATTACCAATATTAAGATTTTGAATCGTAAATTCGCCTTTATCGTTTGTACTTGTCCCAATTTTTAAAGAATCATTACCGATTTTGGCCTGAGATACAAAAATAGAGGCAAAAGGAAGTGGTTCTTTAGTTGTTACATCAATGACTTTTCCACTGATATTATTTTGGGCATTTAGCTGAAAACTATAAAGTAGCGAGAAAAGGGCAAATAATAAAATTCTCATGTTTCTTTGTTATGTATGCTACAAATGTAATTGTAAGATTCTTTGCGATGTTTGCGTACCCCACAAAGAATCGACAATCGCACACTATTACTCGACAACTTAATTTAAAATTTGCAAATTGAAGTTTCGATTTTGAATAAATCTTGATATTTTTGAATCAATAGCTTAGGTACTAAGCTTTATTTTCCAGCAATGCCATAAACCATTACGCCAAAAGTATTTGGCATTACATCTTTTGTTCCTTCTTTATAATCGGCACCGCTTAGGTAAAGTTGATGAGTTTTGTCACTATTCATCATTGTTTTACAACCAGATTTGGTTTGTAGGGTTTGTATAACGCTGTATTTATCAGCAGTTTCTTGCTTTACAATCGTAACATTACCATCACCATTTGAGGCAAAAATCATTTTTAATGCTTTATCGTAAACCACGGCATCAACACCACCGCCAATTGGCAATGTTTCGATTATTTTACCATTTGCAGCATCCAATACAACCAATGTTTTAGTTTTTCTGCAAACAGAAAATAAACGATTATTAGCAATATCCATCGCCAATCCCGTCGGAACTTCGTTTGGTAAAAGTGAATAACGTGCTTTTACTTTATTTGTTTTAGCATCAATTACTGTAATTTCTTGCGTATCTTCATTATTATTATAAACCATTCCTTTTTCATCAGAAACTGCAAATTCGGGAGCTCCACCTAATTCGATTAAACCTACTACTTCGTCGGTTTTAGCATTAATAACAACTGCATTTCCACTACCATTATTAAAAACAAATACTTTGTTAGAAAATTTATCAAACATAATTGCATCGGCTTTTTTCCCAGCAACGTTTAATGTTTTAATAACTTTTAAAGTATTATAATCAAAAATTGTAATGGTATTATCTCCACCATTTGTGATATAACCTTTTTTCAAATCTATTGCCAAAGCGATGCCATGAACACCATTTAAACCTGTAATTTCGCCTATTTGAATATCATTTTTAGTATCAACAACATTTACTCGGTCTTGATGCGAAACAAAAAGGCGGTTTTTCGGGGTATCTATTTTTAAATAATCCCATTTGCCATCACCAGTTAAATTGATTTTTTTGATGAACTGATAGCTTTGTGCTTGAGCATTTGACAGACCTAAAATGAGTGCAATTAGAAGTATATTTCGCATGATTTGAACGTTTTGTTTATATGATAAATTAGTTATTTTTAAAACCCTGTTGGATCCAAAATTTTATGAGATCGGTTTCGCAATCGGTAAGTTTGCCTCCTTTGGGCATTTTGGGTGCATGTCCATTAATCGAGATTACTGAGTCATAAAATTCGCCACTTTTAGCACTTAGTACTATTTGTTCGTATTTTTCAAAAACGAGCCCATCAGAATGATTTTTGGTATCATGGCATTGAAGACAATTTTTTGAAACCAATGGCATAATTTCTTTACTAAAACTAATTTCTCGATTTGTATTAGCGTTACAGTTATTAGCTGTGATTTCGGATTGTTTTCCACAACTTATTATGAAAAATGCTAACATTATGGCTAGCAAGATTTTTTTACATTTCATCCGTATAAATTTACGACATAAACAATAGAAAGACTAATGGAAATATGATTCCTGCCGCTGCCAATTTCCAGCCTCTTTCTTTGAAGCTAAATTTGCCTTTTTTTATCATCATCATGCCAGTAATTGCAATTGTCAATAAAGCAATTCCGAAAACATCAGAGTAATAAATCCACCAATTAGAGGTGCTTTTGTGTAACAAGTGCATTTGACTAATCAATGGGGTATTACTGTAAGTTACTATTTCTCCTTTTCCTGATTTAATATCAATTTCGACTTCGTTTTTTTCGTAAGAAATTTTTAACTCACCTTTTTTGACCGTCGAGCGTCTGAATTTATCTTTTATACCTAATTTTTCTCCTAAGTTTTTAGCAAAATCTTCAGTCAATTCTTTTTCATCTTGGGGCAATTGAACAGAAACTTGCTTAGTTTCGGAACTATATTTTTCTGGTTTCCAAGCATCTCGATGGTTTTGTAAAATTCCTGAAATCGAAAAGGAAATTATCAATCCGACATATAAATATCCTAAATCTCGGTGTAAACTTCTACTTTCAATTTTCATTTATTTAGTAATTGTAAATGAATCTAATATTTTTCCATTTGAATCTAATTGTTTGATAGTCATTGTTTTATGATTCACATCTGCAACTGTAAGCGAGTGTACTTCAGAGATAAACTTGGCTGTAAATTTTTGCCATGAATCCATGTCTTTTTGCTGTTCTGGATTATACAATTCTTGTCCGCCAGCACCTGTTATTAAATAAATGATTCCATTGGGCTTTGTGTATTTTTTTCCATCAAACTTTTTATCAAGTGTCCAATGTCCATTTACAACCCTTCCTCTTATGGTTTTATTATCTTTACCACCTATCATCAAAGTTCCTTTTCCAAAAGGCTTAAAACTTAACGGAAAAGACCTTTGATAATTATGCACATGACCATTAAAAACGACATCAACTTTACCTGCTTCAAAAATTGGAGATAATAATCTTGTATGTTGTTGCTCATAATGTTCGATTGCTGAATTGAAGCCAGGATGGTGAAACATGACAAAGTGCCAAGTAGCATCTTTTGCTTTTGCCAAATCGTTGGCTACCCATTCTTGCAAGTTTTTATCGGTAAAATCTACATAAGGGTTCGAGTCAATGACAGTCCAGTGGGCATTACCATAATTGAAAGAATAATTTGCCATTTTCAAATAAGCCTCGCCTGCAGCTGTTGTAAAAGATTCTCGATTGGTAGAAGAGGCCGTCAGTTTTGGTGTAATTGCATCGCCTTCTATACCTTGAAGGCCATTCAAAGGTTGTTCCCAATAATAAAAATATGCAAGTGCATCTGGAAATTTATCCAAATCACGTGTATCAGTATCATGGTTTCCAACGGCAGCAATCATTGGTACTTTTCGCATCAATGGTGAACCTGCGGTATCTACTTTTTCTGCATTATATATGTTCCAAAATTTAGAACGATACTCTGAAATTAAGCCTCTTTCATATACAATATCACCTGTAACAGCCACAAAGTCGGGATTTGCTAAATATGCTTGTTGAGCCAATTTTTTTTGGTCAGTAGTTTCGGCACCTATATCACCAAAAGCTACGAACCTGTAGGGTTTACTTGAAGAAACTGGTGCTTTTGCCTCAGAGGTAAATACTATTTGATTGTTTTTTAACACCCTATAATTAAAGGTGCTTCCGGCATTTAGGCCTTTAATTTCGGCATGATAAACTCTATGAGCTGCAATATTTGCCACCGCCACCCGAACAAAGTTTATATTACTAGATTTCGTCCAAGTAACATTTTTAGTAATTTGGAATTCGACCGACCAATTAGCTGCTTCATCAGCAGTGTGCCAAAGTAGTTTTAATGATTCTGAAGAAGGATTATTGCCGATTTGAAGATAAGGTTTTGCTATAAAAACTTCTTGTGCTTTGACAACATTTTGCGTAATCAAAAAACAAAAAGCGAGGATTATTTTTTTCATTTTGGTAGAATAGTTATAAAAATAGTCGAATCGAAATTCGACTATTTTTAATGAAATCTATATGTTTTATAATCAAAATTTTATGAATTGCCAATTACTGGTGACCTCATTTAATTATCAAATCAATGTTTATTACCAGTTCCATCAGATGGATATGCCCCAATATCTTTGTTTGGCGGAGTGATTCCTGATGAACCAAAAGTTGCACTTAAAGGAACAACATTTAAAGGTGCAAAGCCTGTATAACCTTTACCAATGGCAGGAGAAGTTGCCTGCAAACGGAAATTATAAGTTCCTACGAAGCTTACATCTCCCATTCTTTTAGTTGTTTGTGGTAATGGGAAATTTACAAACAATGGATTGTTTTTTCCAACAATAGCCGAACCATCATATACTGCACCAGGCTTATAAGTTGCAGGTAAAAATGAACTTGGCGTAGGGATATCGTTTGCGTGTGGTTTTGTAGCAAATCCTGTTGGGTAAATTTCATTGGCAATTTTCAATGAATCAACATAATTGTAGTTATAACCACCTTTGATATTGGCAGTATCGGCCACTACTAATGCATTACCGTTGTAGTTTGCCGTAGCTCCAACCACACGTGGACCAAATTTACAATTCACCATTAAGTTGTTATAGTAAACTCCCTTTGAACCTTCTTCAAAATTTGTTGCACCACCACGACCAGCGGCAGAGCGACGGTATCCCGATGCAACGATTGTATTGTTATACATTTGAACGTTTGTTTGTGGATTTACTCCACCGTTGTTTGATGCTTTCGGGCCATTTGTTGCAGAACCTACAACAAGGTTATAAGCAAAAATACCAACACAACCAGATTTGATATTCATTGATTCGCCACCTGTAAAGCCGCCTTTTTCAAAGGTATTACGCATTACATTGAATTTGCAGCCAAACGGACGGAAAGGGTCATCAATACAACCGTACATCCACGAATCTTCTAATACAAGAATACCATCTGGGTTTTTTGTAGAAAGCACGTAAGAAGTTGCACCATTTGCCATGAAAGAAACTGGTGATGTACCCAGTTTTCCACCGCCTAATTCAAGGTGAGTCCATTTAATGATAATATTTTTGAAAGTAGTTTCGCCATAGATTCCACCCCAAAATCCTTTGTATGCAGGGTCATTAGTTGGGTCAGCTCCCAATACATCTGTTTTTGTGACAGATGGAACTGTAAAATAAATTGGTTTGGCCTCTGTACCAAGCGATAATAAAGAGCCTTTTACTACGAAACAATAAGGTTTGTCGCCAGGAAAATGAACTTTTGCACCAGCTTGAATTACTAAAGTATCACCTTCATTGATAAAAACATCGCCACCGACTTTGTAAGTTGAATCGCTCAATAGTGTTCCTTTGATAGAACCCGAAAGAGGTGTTTTTGTACTAACCGCTTGACCTACTTTAAATAAAGGAGCAGAAACCACTACTTCTTCTTTCGATTTGTCGCATGCAACCATAATACCAGCAAAACCAGCAATTAATATGGTGGCTAATAAACTAAATTTGAATTTGATTTTCATTGGGGTAATTTTAAAATTAATGTAAAATGAGTACTGAAATTTTTGAAATTTGCCACCTCTAATTCGGAGATGGATTGCTATTTTTTAGGGTTTAGTGTTTATATCGGATTCCAAAAGAATAGCTTTGTTGAAGTATATCCTTTTGAACTAAAATTCGGTCGGTGCGGGTTTGTTCTGGAAGATTTTGGTTAGTGTTTGGTTTTAAAACTTCAACAATTATTGGGTTATTAAGCAAGTTTGTTAGCTTAGCAAAAGCCGAGAAATGACTCTTTCCGAATTTCTTTTCTGCCGAAAAATCGACCTGTGAAGTGCCACGTTGCCAATAATCTAAGTCTTTATATGGCGAAACAATATTGATACGTTTGCCCGTGTAAACCCAAGAAAGTTGAGCGTCGAAACCTGCTTTTGGATTTTTATAAATCAATGATAAGTTTCCAATATGATCAGATTGGCCTTGAAGTGGACGAGTTTGGGTGCCTGATGAATTTACGATATTGCCATTGGCATCGCGTCCATAAATACGTTTAGTGGTTGTGATGCGTGAATGTGTATAAGTATAATTCCCTGTTACACCCCAGTTTTTCAGATACTTAGTAAAAACCATTTCAGCACCATAGTTTTTGGCAGTACCAAAATTGAGCGGCGTATAAACAAAATTTGAGTTACCAAACTCAGTAAAACCAAACTCAATTGGGTTCTTAATATTTTTGAAAAAAGCTCCTAATAAAAACTGTTCGTTCCCACGGGGGAAAAGTTCGTATCGTACATCAATATTATCAGCTTGCGTATGTTTCAATTTATAATTACCAGATTCCGTAAAATATTCACCAGGAAATGTTGCTGGGACAATCTCGAAATAGCCAGGGCGTGTTATGCCTTTAAAGTAAGAAGCACGTAAGTTTTCACGGTCTGAAAGTTTGTATTTTAAATGCAAACTTGGCAAAATATCCATATAACTAATCTTTCCCGTTTTACCAGTAGCAGTGACTGGTAATTGTGAAATATATGACTGATTAGTAGTTTCAACCCTCACACCACCCAAAATTTGCCAGTTAGAAATGTTTACTTTTGCTTGCAAATAACCCGCACCAATTTTTTCTTTGGCTGTGTAGTTATTGGCATTGGTGCTATCGGCGTAAGCAAAGGATTCAGGTCTGAAAGTGAATTTTGTTTGCTCTATGCTTGTGAAAATTTGTCTTTCTCCACCTGGCAAAACCGTTGCCAACGAATAGCTATTATAATAGTTACTTCTATCTTTATCGCGGTACATTCCGCCAGTAGCAACTTCGATGTTTGGCGAATATGTATAAGTCAAATTCAGATAACCTGTTAAATCTCGGTCTTCATTGTGTGTCCAAATATGGCTTACATTATCTATATATGTGGCAGATTTTGTAATAGTTCCATCTAAACCCTTCGAAGTTCGATAAGTCAAAGATTGGTCATTCCAATCAGGAGTTTGACTTTTTGCCAAAGAATATACCGCCGACCAATTGAGTTTTAACTTTTTTGCGAGCGTATGGTCGCCTTGCAAAGTGGTATTATAAATATTTTGTCTGCGAAAAACTGAGCGGTCATTATTACCTACATCACCTACCAAAGTCAGTTGATTTGTCAACACATGGCGATGCTGCCAATCGTCCAACTGCATAAATAAATTATATAAACTAATACGATTTCGGCTATTGAAAGCATAATCTAATTTGAGATTTAAGCCCAATCTAGCTTGTTCGTTAGAGTATGTTCGTTTCTGAACAGATTCGATTAATGGAGAATTTGGAACTGGATCGGGGCTTGGTTGTCCATTCAAACTAAAAAAAGAAGAATTGCTTCCACGATAAGTATGTTGGTAACTTCCACCTAAAAGAAAACCGAGTTTATGATTAAATATGCGATTACCGATTGATAAACTTAACAAACTATTTATAGGCAAAGCGACGTTTTTATACTGTAGATTTTTAATCGAAAAATCCGTCGTTTTAGCTGGATATAAATTTCCATGAATTTCGGACGGAGATTGAAATTGGATAGCCTTCGTTCTGAAGCCTGAAAAGGGTTGACTACCAAAAAGTTGACTGTAGCCAGTTGTGGCAGTTGCAGATAAAATTAAATAATCTGGAACACTTTTCATGACCATATTCATTGCTCCACCAATGGCATCACCTTCCATATTTGGAGTTAAGGCCTTCACAACTTCAAGTCTTTCGAGCAAATCGGCTGGAAAAATATCCATTGGTACATAACGATTCTTATTGTCTGGACTTGGAATTTTTACACCATTGATTGACGTATAATTATATCGTTTATCCATTCCTCTGATAACAGCGTATTGGCCATCGCCAGTGCTATTTCTGACAACCGAAACTCCAGAAACACGCTGTAAAATATTTCCAACTGTAATATCAGGCAATAATTGAATCGTTTTTGCACTGATAATATTCATCACATTATCAGATTTCTGCTCAGTCTTACGTGCATATTCATCGTTTTCACCGTTGGCTCTTGCAGATACAACCGTTTCAGCTAATTGACTGGCTTGTTCGTTCAATAGAAAATCTAGTAAAACGACTTGTGTAGATGTTTGTATTTCAATTTTTGTAGATTTTGACTCATACCCAATGTACTGAATCACAACTTCGTAGCTACCAATGGCTAGGTTTTTTATTTCATAGCTGCCATCCAAAGCTGCCACAGTACCAATCTTGGTATTTTTGAGAAAGACTGTTGCACCAACTAAGGGTTCGTTGGTTTTTGCATCTTTGATTTTGCCCTTGAATGATGCTGCAAACCCGTTGAATGAAAACAGAAAACTAATTATAAAAAGGTAAATATGATTGCGAAACATTTTTAATAAATTTGGTAAGACACCAAAAGTAAGTGTGTTATAACGTTTGTTTTCCTATTTAAACATAATATTAACATAAAGATAAAATTTAATGCAATTTGATTACGATTTCTTAACATACCGGAAACAATAAAGCAAAAAGTATTAAAAAACGATTAAAAGCTTGAATATTTAATCAAACTTTTTTGTAATGAATAATCTAATTTAGGCTTATGTTTGTTTGAAATTTCTTCAGCAAAAATGTTGGCATATGCATATAGGAGGGGAGACTGGCTTAGAACAACCAATTGCTGTTTCAGTAGCAAATTGTACGCCGACTTATACATTGATAATAGTCAAAACTCAGAAATTCAAAACCTTTTTGAAACTCTTTATCGTAGGAGTATGAAGATTGGTTTAAGATATATGTTTTAATTCAATTATAAAATTGTAGAAACACAAAACGACTTCCCTTTAGAGAAGCCGTTTTGTTTTTTTTGATAAAGATTTATTATTTTTTCTTATCCTTTTTCTTCGCTTTGTTCTTCAATTTTTCTACTTTATCATCATCATCACGACGTTTTTGCATGGTTTCGGTACGGTCAAGTTCTTCTGAACTTACAAAGAATTTCCAGTCAAATTTTTCATCAAATGGCGTTAAAGCTTTTTCTGGGTCGAAAATTCGGAGGTCAGATTGAATAGCATTGTATGGAGAAAAATCTGGTTTGTCAGTAAAAATATCCGACATATCAGTGGCTCCAGCATCGTATTGGTTTAAGTAAGGAATGCCCAAAATATTCCAAAAAGTTTTGAAAATACTACCAAAACTATAATGAACTTTACTTATATAATCCTTTTTAGTATATGGCGAAGCTACCATCATTAAGCTTCGGTGAGCATCCACGTGGTCAACTCCTCCTTGTGGGTCGTCTTCGGTTACGAAAATCGCCATGTTTTTCCAGTAAGGGGTTTTCGACAGAAATTCAATTGTGCGACCAACAGCCAAATCATTATCTGCCATATAACTCGCTTGAAATGGAAAGCCAGCGTGCGGACGTTCGCCCGTTCCGTGATCGTTGGGTATCATCAATGTAATTACTGAAGGCAAATTGCCTTTTGACCAACGTTCATTAAATTCTTTCATAAACAAATCGGCTCTAAACTGGTCAGGAATTGCCATGTTATAAGTTGGAAAAGTCCTTGAAGTTTTATCAATCAATGGTGCTGGTAATGGATAATTTATAGTATAAAGCTCTCCATTATATTTCATGGTACTATCGCTGAAAGCTCCTGCCATTTCTACACCAAAACCAAAGTTATAAAAGTCGATTTTATTGCGTTCGAGATGCTCCCACATGCTGCCGCCTTCGTTATAATCTTCAGGATAAATCGAGCCAGCCGAGCCATAAATTGCCAAATTTCCAGGAGCATTGGACGAATCTCGCTGCGAAAGCTTACCTCCATACGAAGCAGCAGTTTCGGTTTCGACCCATTCATTTGGGTACGTATTTACGAGCCAACGATGTCCGTCAGCCGAAACGTCAGAATCACAGAAAAAATTATCGCTTATTGCAAAACGTTTCGCTAGGGACAAATGATTAGGCATTACTCGTGCATCAGGAATCGTTTTGGTGCCTTTGCGATTAATAACTTTTACACCATTACCAAAACGTGCCAAAGTCGAATCGCCATCACCTTTTTTGTTTTGTCCGAAAACTTCATCGTAAGTACGGTTTTCTTTGGCGATAAATACGATATATTTAATTTCACTTGAAGGTTTTTTATTGGTAGCAGGAATCGGATTTTTGCCTTTTCGTGGGTCAGTAAACTTGAAATTATTTTCAATAACTACCTTCGTTTCAGATTTGAGCTGTTCATCGGTTGGAATATCAATCACCGAAACCAAACCTTTCATCAGACCGCCAATATAACTACCTTCAGCCCCCATTTTAAAGTTTTTCCCGCCATTTGGACCACTTCCAAAGCCTTTTGCATTCGCAACTATGAGTTTTTTTCCATCATTACTCACTTTTAGTTTAGAAGGAAACCAACCCGTTGGAATATGTCCAACAACTTCGAGGCTTGCAATATCAATTACAGCGACCGCATTTATGCCAGATTCAGCAACAAAAAGGCGTTTTTGGTCAGGCGAAAGCGTGATGCCAAAAGGAATAATTCCACGCAAATTTCCGAGACGTTTATCAATCGAAAGTGGAATGTTTTTCAAAACTTTTCCACCTTTTATATCAATCACCGAAATACAATCATTATTTCCATTACTTACAAAAACATAGTCGTTGGTAGCCACAACCGAGTTTGGACTACTGCCACCAACTGCAGGAAAATCTTCAATCATTTGTCCAACCAAGAAACCGGTTTTTATCTTTGCGGTTGGTTGAGATGATTGAGTCGGATAAATCCAAATTGAGAAAGATTCGGGAGCATTTGGGTCGCCAAGAGTTGGAATACCATTAGCGGCATCGCCTTCTAGCATTTCTTTTGAGCCATATTTTGTCGAAGGAAATTTGTGAGCAGTTCCTTTGATATTTTTTGGGTCTAAATCAGTAAATCTTTTGTATTCAAAAACGCCAACATTTGCCACAATAATGTTTTTTTCGTCAGGTGTAAGCGTAATTCCGAAAGGATAACGACCCGTTGGAATATTCTGAATGATTTTTTCTGAGGCTACATCAATGACTGCAATTCGGAAGCCAATTTGGTCAACAACATAAATCGTTTTGCCATCTTTGGTCATAACCATATCGCCTAAATACCCATGTCGATAATCAGCCTCACTAGTTTTTATTGCACAATTAATATTGCCTTTCGACTTGCCAGTGCTGACATCATATTTAAAAATTTTGTTTGATTGTCCACCCGAAACGTAAACCGTTTGATTATCTGGACTAATTGCCAAACCCATGAAACATGCTTCTAAAATTCCTTCATTATTTTTTGCTCCTTCCGGAACTTGAATGGTTTCAGGATTAGCCGAAAGTATATTTTTGATGATAGAAATCGAAAACGGACGAATGCCCGAATTTGCTGTGATTGCGGTGTTTCCGTCTGGACTTAAAACCAAACCATAAGGGTGTGGAGCAGTTGAAATTTGCACACCACGAGGAGTAATAATTCGCCCATTAGGAATGATAGTTTTGCCTGTTTTGTCTATTTTGGCTGGAGTATTTCCCGCAGGAGCTTCAATGACAACTTGGGCTTGAATAGCAAACGGAATTGCTAATAGTAAAAAGATTTTTTTCATGATTTTAGGGGTAATAAATTATTAATAGCGTCGGGTTTGCAAACCCGACGCTATTAATTAGCAAACTAATATGGAATAATTAAATTTCAACATTCATGGTTAACCATAGACTTCTTCCTACGCCATTAATTCCAGAGCCGTGGGTGCGGTAATCTTGATTAGTGAGGTTTTGAGCAGAAAGATTGATATTCAGCCATTTATACTTGTATCCGCTATAAATATTAATAATCTGCCAAGCTGCAGTTCCATTTTTGCCGATGCGATTATCGTCTTTATCACTTTGTGCGAGGCGGTCTTGTTTTGAGGCAAAAAGTAATTCAGAGCGAACAAAGAAATTGCTCTTACGGTATTCCAAACCAAAACGACCGTTTAGTGGCGGAATTCGTCGCATTGGCTCATTTTTAGTGATGTTTTGTCCATAAGTGTATGAAACGCCACCATAAGTTTTTAATTCTTTGTAAATTAGCCCCTCAACCTCGACTTCGATACCTTTAATGTTGGCTTTTTCCATATTTTCTTTTTGATAAACATTATAACCATTAATGACTTGATTTGGCACTTTTACACGAGCAATTAAATCTCTTAAATCACTGTAATAAAGGGCTGATGCTGCCGAAAAACGGTTGGTACGGAATTTATAACCCAACTCATAATTATTCGATTTTTCAGGTTTTAGATTATTGGTTGGTAATTCGTATCTAAAATCTACGATGCCAAGTGTGCCTAAATCATCCACATTTGGCGTACGAAAGCCTGCATTATAAGAAGTATAAATATTTGATTTTGAACCAATTAGGTAGGCAACCGAAACATTTGGCACGAGTGCTTGCGGTCTTAGATTTGTTTTGCCGATGGTTTCGTCGGGAACAATAATCGAAAAACCATTATAGCGGACACCTGCTGAAAACTGCCAATGATTTTGGGTAAATTGATGCAACGAATAAAGCGAATAATTTAAGAAAGTTGAATTGTTGGGGTAAAGGCCACGCAAAACTTTCGTAGCTTCCGATGAAGTAGGAGATGCTGGAGCATCAATTTTTGAACTACGCACCAAATCATGATAAATTTCAATACCCGAATTGGCAGTCCATTTTTCTGAAAACTCAGAAGAAACATTAGTTGTCAATCCTTTTGTATAAACTTTATCAGTTTCTTGAATCAATCTTGTTGAACCTTTCTTTTGGTTTTTTCTGCCTTCATAAGTCATTTGTAATGACCCAATGACCGAAACTTCACTCCATATTTTCGACGCATTTTTTTGGTTAAATTTTACGTAAGAAAGATTTCGCTTTTGAGGCTGAAATTCATTAATTGCGAAGTTTTCCAACACAACTTTATGATAAATAGGTACATCTTTAGCTTCAAAATATTGATGAGCCATTGTCAATATTCCTTTTCCGAGTTTTAGCTTGGCTTTTAGATTTCCCATTTGCTCATCATATCCAGAGGGAGATTGGCGGCCAGTAAGTTTTCCACCAACCAAATCACCAAAATTTCGGTAGCCAAAACTTCCCGAAATTGCCAATTTTTCGCCACCATAATTCAATTCGCCACGAGCAGTTTGTTCCATTCCTTGCGTAGCGATTCTTCCTAAAAGATTGACTTTTAATTTACTATCAAATTCGGGTTCGGCCGTAAAAACTTGAATCGTTCCGCCCAAAGCATCTGAGCCGTATTGCACCGAACCACCACCTTTCAGCACTTCAATTTTTTCAATCGAAAAGGGGTCGATTGTATTAAAATATTGATTGGGGCCATAACGAAAAGTACTATTGCTAAGGCGAATACCATCCACCAAAAGTAAAGTTTGATTACCTGTAAGCCCACGCACGAAAGGCGAACCGCCCCCATGATTGGTTTTCTGCACAAAAACGCCATTTACACCCATCAAGGCTTCAGGAGTTGTGCGTGGAGCATAGGTGCTAAAGTATTTTTTATTCAAAACCTTAATACTATTCGGTGTCTGAAATTCTTGGTTGGCCGAGCGACTAGCCGTAATGACGACCTCATTCAATAATTCTACTTTACTTGAATCAGTTGATGGGTTTAATAAAAAACTGTATAAAAAGAGTAGCTTCATTATTTTATAATTCTTTGTAAGTACTGAGACGAAAATAAGCGACAAAAATATAATAGTTAATTTATTAATAATCAAGGTTATATAGCTTTGGCGAACCGTCGCAGCGGCGAACCGTCGCTACGGCGAACCTTCTCGTATCTCGTTTATTGTATCTCAGTACTTATTTGTAATTGGGTTTTTCTTAATCTTTATCGCCATCTTCTTCTTTCAATACCAAAAAAGCACTTCTTTTTGGAGCAGGCATTGAGCTTTTTAAACCTTTTACAGATTGCCAAACGATTTGACTAAACTCTAAATCATTAATCAAATCGGGTTTTGATAAATCAAACTCAGCTGATTTAATCGAATTTCTATTAACCGCCACATTACGCTCATCCAAATTAATATTATTTTTACGAGCTATAAAAGGCTGATTATTAGGTGTTTTGCTAAAAGAACGCCACATTGGAGTAGCGGCGGCATCGTATTGACTCATCGGTGGAATTCCTAAAATTAATTCCATCGTACGTAGCATACTTGATGTTGAATACATGGTGTGGTCAACGTAGCCACGTTTTACAAATCCACCTGCAACATAGGCCGTTGAGCGGTGAGCATCCACGTGGTCAGAGCCGTTTTGAGCATCGTCTTCCAAAATAAATATGACTGATTGTTCCCAAATACCCGATTTTGAAAGATGTTCTACCAATTTTCCGACTGCTAAATCATTATCTGCAACCATTGCTTCGGTGGTTGGCATTCCAATTCGTGCTCCTGCGGTGTGGTCATTTCCGAGGCGGATAATGTTTAAATTTGGTACGCTATTTTGTGTCAATAAAGAATCAAAATCAGCTTTCCAAGCTTCAAAACGAGTAACATCTTTGATAGAAAGATTGTAAGATGGATATTTCAAACTACAATTGTTTTTCATATTTGGTAGTTTCATTCGTTGTTCGGCAAATTCTCCGTAAGACCTAAAACTAGCACCTGCACGTTGAGCATAATCCCAAATAAAGCCATTTTTAGGGTGAGCAATTTCTTTGCTTCCTTCGTAGTCATAAGTACCACCACGACCACCGTAGCTTGTTACCCACGTTTTTTCTACATAATCGTTGGCATAAGCAGCCATTGACCAGTTGTGTCCATCGGCACTTACTTCGGCATCCACATAGAAATTATCAAGCAAAACAAAATCTTTTACTATCGCATGTTGATTGGGTGTGATGCGTTCAGGAAATAAACAAAGTGTTGTATCGCCATTTCCACCTCTTACATCACCCAAAACTTGGTCATAAGTACGGTTTTCTTTGATGACATAAAAAACATATTTGATAGGCGATTTTTGACCCAATTTTGTAGGAATCGGATTGCCTTTTTCGCCTTCACTTTCCTTTTCTTTGGTCTTGTTGTAAGGCGTATTTTCATAAACAATTTTTGAATAATCGGCTAAAGTTTTTTCGTCAGGAAAATCAAAAATAGAAAGCGTTCCTTTAAATAAACCACCAATATATTGCGTTCCACGAACTGCCTCTGGGTTTGCTCCTTTAAACTGTGGACTCTTTGAACTCACTGGATTCGGCCCATTTGGATTGGCCGAAGAAGAAAGTCCTTTGCCATTGGTTACATAAATTTTATTTCCGATAGTTTTGACAGAAGTTGGATACCAACCCGTAGGAATATAACCTAACGAGCGACTTTTCCCCTTGTCCTCTACCTCAAAAACAGCCAAGCAATTATTATCAGCATTGGCAATGAATAGATTTTCTTCATCTTCACTCAAAGCAACGCCATTTGGAGTCGAGCCAACTGGTGAGTTGGGATAAAGCGAGCAAGAAAGCGTTTCGATGCGTTGTTTTAGTTTTGTATCAATCACCGAAACTGTATTGTCATTTCCGTGCGAAACATATAAATACTGACCGTCTTTGGTCAAAACCATGTCGTTCGGGTTTTTATCAACGGCAATTTCATCAACTATTTTTGAAGCTGCAATATCATAAATCAATACCTTTGCACCACCCCAAAGCGAGATATACAACAGGTTTTTATCGGGCGAAAGAATACAAGTATATGCTTCAGCGGCAAGTGGTATTTTTTTCAAAATACTTTTTGAAGCAACATCAAGCTGATAAAGCGTATTATTGTCTTTTGCTACTACAAAAATATGCTTTTCGGTTGCACAAAGTCCTGCTGGTGAGACTTTTACAGGCCAAGGTTTGTCCAAAACAATTTCGCCATCTTTTTGTAATTGATTATTTTCAATTTTATAAATATTGATTTTATTATCGTTTCCTGCAGACGCGTAAAGGTATTTTTCATCAGGACTAAAGGCTAAACCTAACCACGATTTTTCAATTATTTCATCGTCTAAAACAGTCTCGGTGGCAGCATCAATTAAGGTTATACTTTGAGTGCTTTGTCCGTTGTTTGTAACGGCTAAATACTTTTTTGAGGGAGAAACCACTAAATTTAATGGCAAATCTTGCAATTTTAGGTTTTTTCCAATCGGGGTCAATGACCAGCCGTTTGAGAGTTTTACTCTTTTTAAACCCAATTTTTCGACGGTAGAAGAATTATTGTCGTTCGGTTTTTGATTCTTACAGCCTATGATAAGGCTCAAAACAACCATAATTATGGCTAAGTTTTTCATGTTGTTTATTTGTTTAAAAAAGTGATAGAGCCTGACCAAATAAATGGTCAGACTCCGTTTAGGGCTAAATTTTAGGGTATGTGTAATGTTAAAATGAGTATCTTAATCCTAATTGGATTCTCCAAGGATTACCGCCAGCTGTTGAAAGTTTTCTACCAGCCCCAGACTCAACACCATAAGTATAATTTTTGGTAGCTTGGTCGAAAGTGTTCATAGTTAGCAAGTTGATATTTCCATGATTATAAGAAACACCTTTGGCCTTATCCAATAAATTCATAAAATTAAAACAATCTGCTGAAAATCCCAACTTATGATTTTTATAAAGTGTTATATCTTTCGTAAGACGTAAATCTAAAGTATAATAAAAAGGATTTACACCACCATTTCTTTCAGCTACTTTGCCGGCACTTTTAGTGATATAATCTTTTACACTTTGTGTTACATCCGGGTTTTCCAAAAGACCTTTCATACCATTTCTAACGCTTTCGGGAACAGTAGAATTATTTGGGTCAAAAACAAAAGCTAAGTCGTTTGTTAGTACAAAATCACCGTTGATACTTTTATTTCCACCAACCAAAAACGAGTAGCGAGTTCCACCAACACCATTAAAAACAGCACCGAGTTGGAAACCTTTCACAGTTGGTGAAGCAGCACTAACAACTAATTTATCACTAAATTGGAAATCAGAAGCAGCAACAGTTCTATCTCTTGGGTCGTCAACTATAGCACGGAATGTTGAAGTATTGGCCACACAACAGTCAAAAGAAGTATTGTCTTTTGTATCGTTTCTAGTATAACTTACAGTAAAATATCCATCAGTTCCGAGTCTCATGCTTGCGTCAAAAACGACTGCCATTTGGTCTAGTTGACCCGTAGATTCTAATTCTAAAACTCTACCAACATCAGTTGCTTTTCTACCTTTCGTCCAATCGGTTGAGCCATTGGCAGGAATAGTATTTGCTGGCACAAAAACGCCACGATTTCCTTCATTGCTGAGCGTAAAGTAAGGTTGGTCAACAATATTTCTGTCATAATAAACATAATTATTGATGGTTTTAGACCATAATAAATTAACGCCCGCTCTAAATCTTGAATTGAAAAAACGGTTATAAGACAAGTTTAATTTAAAAATACTCGGTACTTGAAAATCATCAGAAACAGCATTAATAGTTGAAATATAGCTTTCACCTGGCTTGATTCCAGGCGTTGTCGCTGGGTTATTGCGATATGAAACAAAATCTGCTTTTGGAACTGCTGCTCCCGAAACATCAATCGAACCTACAATTGTACCACTGTTCTGAATATTATTCAACTGTAAATAAGAAACTGGCTGTGCCGAGAAAATTCCACCACCAAATTTTATCAAATCTTTTTGGCGACCTTGCACATCCCAAGTTAATTGAATTCTTGGCTGAATATTATTAAAATCGGCTAAAGAATTGGTTGTTTTTATACCCAATTTGTTTTCGGTTGTTGCGTTTGCATCGCCTTGTTTAAAGAAAACCGTTGCATCATAACGAAGACCTGCCATTGCCGAAACGTTCTTAAATGCCTGAAAATCAACCTGTCCAAATACTGAAAAATCTAGTAAAGATTGCTGAACTGCTGGGTTTGATAACGGTACTTCACGGGCAAAACGGCTTGCTTTATTGTCAATAAAATCTTGTAAACTTGCATAGAAGAAGCGACCATTCATTTCGTTTACAATCTTAGAGTCTAAGAAAGTAAGCATATTATCAGTTCCGAATTTAAAATTCAAACCGCCTTTTCTCCAATATGTTGTATTTGCCAAATGAAGCGTTTTATCGTTAGCGTATTCTGTTCCAAATCTTTGACCACCAAACTGTACAGTTTTAGTTTGTGATGCAGTTGGATTTGTTGCAGTAGGAATAACCGAGCGAACAGTAATAATAGCACGAGGAATATTTTCTAAAGGTAAATCTGAGCTTACGATATAATTACGTTTAACGGTTTGATATTGAAATTTCAATTCGTTGGTTAAATCAGGTGCGAGAGCCGAACGCAAAGAAACCAAAGCACTATTTTCACGCGTTTTGTATCCGATATAAGATTCTAAAAGATTGACATTTGAATTATCGTTTATCGAATTCGGAGCATTCCAGGTTGTTAGGTTATTACGGAAAGTCAATTTGTTTTTATCGTTTAATTGCCAGTCTAAACGTATAAAGAGGGCATTTGCTTCAGTTTGTCTCGAAAAGTCACCATATTGTGGCGTATTTTTCATACCGTATTTTTCTCTTGCCACATCAATCACCTTCTCTAAATTGGCTTTAGTTATACCAAAATTTTGTTCTTGTGTTGCATCAAAAACTGGAGCGATTTGAAAAGGAATTGTTTCATTTTGTCGGTCTAAAGCCACAAAATAGTGTAATTTATCTTTGATAATTGCACCACCTAACGAAAAACCATATTGTTTTTGGTTGATATTGGTAGTTCGTGGCGTTCCGTTTGCATTAAATTTACTATTCATTGGAAACAATTCTTTGCCAAAAAGTCTCGCTTTACTTGCTCTTTGGTAGAAAAACGCTGAACCTTCCATTGTATTTGTACCACTTTTTGTAACAGCATTTACCGAACCACCACCTTGGCGACCTTGTGTTACGTCATAATTATTTGTCGAAACTTGGTATTCACGAATTGCCTCTTGCGAAATCGTGTATGGGCCATTGCCAACTGCTCCGTTAGTGTACATATTTCGGGCGTTTGCTCCATCCATTGTTACGTTGGTCGATGAAGTTCGCTGTCCACTAAAACTTCCATTTCGGCCTTGTAATGGCGAAAGGGCGGTTAAAGCCGTAAAGTTTCTACCTTCCATCGGAAGTTGTTTCATCTGTAAAGCTGTTACGGCAATAGCTGCACCCGCTCTTTCAGTTTCTTTATTGACAAAAGAATTAGCAGAAACCACAACTTCAGATAGAGTTGTATTTGAAATCATTAGTTTTGAATCAATTTTCAGTTTATCTCCTTGATTAAGAGCATAATCTGAGAATTTTTGGGTCTGATAACCCACAAACGAAACCGTAATTGTATAAGGTTTGCCGAGCGGAAGTTGTTGCAGTTGAAACTCACCATTTACGTTGGTAAGTGTACCAGTCTGAAAACCAGTTGATTCGTTGCGGACACGCACCGAAGCACCTCGAATTCCTTCGCCTTTTTCGTCTTTGACTACACCAGCAATTGTGGCATCAGTTCCTTGCGAAAAAGCATTAAAGCAAAATAGAAATCCAATTAAAATGGACAGCACAGTTTTTTTCATGGGTAATTAATATAGTTATTTATTTTACAAAACTACTCATCCCATGTAAAGCTAGTATTAGGTAATGATTGTCAATGCATTAAAAATAAATCTAAAAATGAATTAAAATTTTATTTTTTAATAGTGAAGTACTGAGTATAAAGGTAAGACAAAAGATATGATTCGGTTCGCCACAGCGATTTGAGACAAGCGACGGTTCGGTACGGTGAACCATCTCGAATCCCGTATCTCGTTTCTCATTACTTAAGTTAATATTTATATCCAATTATTGACAAAAAAGCCTCTTTTTCGATTTGAAAAAGAGGCTTTTTGTACAATTTTATTTAACAAAGGATTTCGATGTTTAACGCCAGATTAATCTATTATTTTTTTTAAACCATCATTGTTTTCTAAACGTTTGGGTAATATCGGCAACCTTTTGCTAAATTAGTCATTATCGACTTTAACAACTCTAACAAAAGCACTTCGTCTAGGTGCTGGAAGTTGAGCTAATTCGCCTTTGATACCTTTCCATAAAATTTCGTTGAAAAGATTATCGTCATTGCTATCAACTTCGGCAAATTCTAAACCTTCCGAACGTTTTGCAGACGGTGTGTATGCTGTATTTATCTCTTCCAAATTAATAGATGATGGAACTAATTTGTATGGTGTAAAATCTGGTTTTGCTGTAAAGCTACGAAACATCGGCATTGCCGCGGCATCATATTGCGTCATTGGAGGTAAGCCAAGTATTAATTCCATCGTTCTGAGCATTCCAGAGGTTGAATACATGGTATGGTCAACAAATTTTCGTTTGGTATATGGACTCACAACAAGTGCATTTGAGCGGTGAGCATCAACGTGGTCAGGGCCATTTTGAGCATCATCTTCGAGAATAAATACCGCAGATTGATTCCAAATTGAGCTTTTACTCAAATGTTCAATAAACATTCCGACTGCTAAATCATTATCTGCTACGCAAGCGAAAGGTGTTGGTTTTCCAACTGCCATTCCTTGTGTGTGGTCAGCACCAAGTCTGATGGAGTTGAATGCAGGAACCGCTTTTGCAACTAATAAAGAATCAAAATCACGCTTCCATTGATTAACTCGGGTCGTATCTTTTACTTTTTGATTATAATATCCAGTAAAATAAGAGCAAACATGTTCTTTATCTAATGCAGGAATATTTCCTTTTTTATCATCAGCAAAAACACCATAAGTACGATAGCTTACACCTTGACGTTTACAAAAATCCCATATAAATCCATCTTTATCATTCGCAATCTGACGGCGACCCATTCCTTCGGTTACGCCACCACGACGACCATAGCCAGTTGGCCAAGTTTTTTCTAAATAATCATTGGCGTGAGCTCCCATCGACCAGTTATGACCATCAGCACTTACTTCGGAATCTACATAAAAATTATCCAATAATACGTATTCTCTAGCCAATTTATGCTGATTAGGTGTATATTTTTCACCAAATAGGCAAAGTGTAGAATCGCCATTGCCTTCTTTCATATCACCAAAAACTTGGTCGTAAGTACGGTTTTCTTTCAATATATAAAATACGTGTTTGATAGGCGAAGCAGCTCCAACCTTCATCGGAATTGGATTGTTTAGTTCGCCATCTGTGACAAGTTCCTTATCTTTTTTGTAAGGCGTATTTTGATAAACTTTTTTAGAATATAAGGCTAAATCTTTGTCATTTGGCGTATCTATTATACTTAATGTTCCTTTCATCAAATTACCAATATACTGTCCACTCGTATCTTCACCTAAATGAGATTCTGAACGCACAGTTTTTTTAACTGGTTGTGGGCCTCTTGGATTGGCAAATGAGGTAAATCCTTTACCGTTTGCCACAAATATTTTCTTACCAACCACTCTAACATTGGTAGGATACCAGCCCACAGGAATAAAACCTTTAGAAAAACTTTTTCCTTTATTGCTTACATCAAAAACCGCCAAACAATTATTATCAGCATTGGCAATATAAAGCGTTTTTTCATCCTTTGAAAGGGCAACGCCATTTGTAACCGAACCAACGAGCGAGTTTGGGTACAAACCAGCATCCAATATTTCGATTACTTTTTGAGTTTTTGTGTCAATTACTGAAACACTATTGTCGCCTGCGTTGGCTACATATAAATATTGACCATTTTTACTCAAAATCAATTCATTCGGGTTGTATGAAACTGGAATTGTATTTACTATTTTACGACTTTGAGTATCAAAAAGTGCGATTTTTCGTCCACCCCAAAGCGAAATATAAAGTATTTTTTTATCGGGAGAAAGTACACAGGTATAAGCTTCATTCCCCAAATTTTGCTCAAAAACTATGGCTTTTGTTTTTATATCTAAAATATAAAATGAATTATTTTCTTTCGTAACAACATATAATAATTGGCGGTCGTCGTCTATTTCTATACCGACAGGAGAGATTTTATTTGGCCATTTCTTGCCCAAAATCAAGCTATCATTCAATACGAGTTTATTTTCGATGATGGCATATTTTAGAATCCAGTTGTCGTTTCCACCCGATGCGTAAAGATTTTTTTCATCTCTACTAAATTTTAGGCCATAAAATGATTTTGGGATTTCGATATTATCCAAAACCTTCTCAGATTTCGTATCAATCAATTGAATTGTTTGTTTTCCTTGACCGTTATTTGTTACAGCCATTAGTTTCTCCGATGCAGAAACGGCTATATTTAATGGCAAATCTCCAACTTCTAAAGAGCGTCCAGCCGGTGTCAGAGACCAACCATTAGGCAATAAAACTTCGTGTGTGTTCGGCTGCGTATTTACATTTTGACCAAATGTCGCCCATGAAGAAAACAAAAGTACAAATTTGAATAGATGTTTCATTTGAAAGTATTTTTAAATGGATAACGCTAACAAGTTACTAATAGCTTGCCAGCGTTTGCAATGATTAATTATAATATTTTATTTTTCCCACCAAACTTTTGTATCGCTGTTATCAGCACCTATCGAACTTACTGCACCAGCCAAACCTTCAGGGTTAAGTGATTGTAAATAGGTAGGGTAGGGTACACGACTTGGAAACTTATTTTCGGCAGGAATTCCGGTTCCTCTTGGCAAAATTGGAAAGCCAGTTCTACGTTTCTCAAACCATGATTGATAATCCACAAAGAAATAGGCGTAGTATTTTTGTAACATGATTTGTTCTAACTGTTTTTCAGTAGAAAGAGTTGCATCATAAGCTATGCTTTTTTGCGTTAAAAAAGTAGCTGGCATTGTTGCACCCCACTGAACCATCGAGGCCGTAATTCCTGCCTCATAATGAGCTTTTGGTGTTTTTCCCGTTGTATATCCTTTCAGAGCAAGCTCGGCTTTTATAAATTCAACTTCGGCAAACGGCATCATTACTCCCAATTGTGGCAAAGTTTTTAGTGCATCCGTATAACTTGAATTTTGACCAACAATATATTCGAGTGTAGTTGGATAGCCACTTTGAATACCTCGAAATGTTGAAACTCCTGCAACCGTAACTGGTATTGCCCAAATAGAACGACGTGGGTCAGCACTTGTATTCATCGGATTCAAGAAAAACTCAGTAAAATATGTTCCATCTCTCCAATCTAGCGTTCTAGCATTGTAGAACGGATTAAAATAAGGGAAAGTGCCAGGGTAACGGAAAATTGCATCGTCGGCATTGGCAGTTAATGTTGGGTATTTTACAGCATCAGATAAAATCGCATTAATTTGGTCTTTTACGTTGATTTCACCTTCTTTTTTCGATAATCTTAACAATAATCTTAATTTAAGGGAATTAGTAAATTTTTTCCATCGTTGAATACCAATATTTTTCCCACTCGTTAAAACACTTGTATTATAAACTAAATCGCCACCGTAAGTCAAAATTTTGTTATCATCAAAAAGACTATTTGCGGTTTCTAAATCTTTCAAAATCTGGATATAAATATCTTTTTGTTTATCGAAAGATGGCTTAAAATTGCCTTCGGTTGCTTTAATTGCCTGAGAATAGGGCACATCACCGTACAAATCTGTTAAAATAGAATAGGCCCAGCATTTATATACCAATGCAATGGCTTTGTAATTGTTTTCTTTTAGACGGTCGGCGATTGTATAAATATCTTGGGCATCAGTTAGGTTCTGATAAAAACTGCTCCAAACACCTGAACCTGGGCTTACTGAATAACGATGAAGGCCTAATCCACTTGTGCTTGCTCGTGGTGCATCAACTTGCATCAATTCGTGGGTAAAATTACGTGCTGCTGAAACCGAGTTATTGATAATTCGGTATTGCATTTGTCCCAAAATTACGCCTGGATTAACATTTTCTGGACGATTTGGGTCAATATTGATTTCTTCAAAGTTTTTAGTGCATGAGCTTAAAACAGACAACATGACTAAAAGTGTAATGATATATTTTAATTTATTTTTCATTTTCAAAATACTTTTTAATTAAAACTTAAATGTCAAATTGGCTCCCATACTGCGTGCCGATGGAAATTGGGTGAGTTCAACACCTGGCGTTAGTGTTCCATTATTCAAATTTCCTCCTTCTGGGTCAAACCCTGGGAATTTTGTAAAATTGAATAAATCGCGACCGAACAGAGCTACACTAGTTTGACGAATTCCAATTTTGCTAAGCAAATTTTGAGGTAAATTAAACTCAAAACGAACCTCACGGATTTTCAAGAATGATGCATCAAAAATATTGACTTCGGCATTACTGATTTGGTAATAATTGTCGTAGTAAGCACTTGCAGCTACTTTTATCGCATTAGGTTTAAATGAACCGTCTGGTTGTAAAACTACACCATCACCAACCAATCCACCATCTCTTCCCGGAAGTGTTACTTTTGTTTTGCCCAAAGTATTATTTTTATGATTGGTTTGAGAGTACATACTTCCACCCATTTGTCCATCCAATAAAACACTTAATTTTAGACCTTTATAAGTAAATTCATTCGACCAGCTTGCTTTCCAATTAGCGAAAGCATTGCCCCATTTTTTTACAGTTGGGTCAAGTTGAGCAGGTAATCCGTTTGTACCGTAAATTATCTGGCCATCTGGCGAGCGTTGGAATCCACGGCCATACATATCGCCCATCAATCCACCTACGCGGGCTTCAATTGTAACGTTTCCGCTGTGACTATAAATTGTTTGGTTAGTGATTCCTTCAGCTAATTCACGCACATAACTGCGATTTCTTGACCAAATAGCTGTAGAATTCCACTTGAAATCATTATTATTGATAATTTTACCGTTTAATTTCACTTCAACACCTTTGCTATTAATCAAGCCTGCATTGATAAGGGCATTTGAAAACCCTGAGGTTGGATCAAGTGGAACGGCCAAAATTTGATTACGACTATCATTATTATAGAAAGCTAAATCTAAGCCCAAGCGGTTTTTGAGCAAACGAAGATCTAAACCAAACTCATAACTTGAAGTGATTTCGGGTTTAAGATTGGCATTAAATAATGTCGAAGGGTTCGTAAAGTTATTACCATAAATTCGGTCGTAATAACGAGCAGTTTGGTACGGACGTGTATCGTTTCCAACCTGAGCCCATGAAGCACGAATTTTTGCAAACGAAACTGATTGAGGCATTTTAAACAATTCGTGCAATAAAAAACTCGAACTAATAGAAGGATAGAAAAACGAATTATTGGCAAACGGCAAAGTACTTGACCAATCGTTTCTGCCTGTTAAGTCCACGAAAATCTTTTCGTCGTAGGCAAATTGTGTTGTCGCATAGACACTATTTATTGCCTTGCGAGTCTTGAGTGGGTCGGCTACTGCTTGGTCTAAACTGTTTGATATTTGATAAATCCCTGGTTGAGCTAATTGGTCGGCATACAAACCTGCAAAGTCGTACGTTTGCTTCATTGCATTTCCACCAAGCGATGCTCTTATGCTAATTTTTTCTCCGTAAATATCTTTATAATTCAATAAAAAATCGGTATTTGATTCATAACTAAAAACATTTTGCTCTCTAAACATACCTCTTGGATATTTTGTCATACTAAAAGGACGTTGTTGCGAACGAAATTCGTACGACATATCTACACCCGTTCTGAGCATTAAATCAAACTTATCAGAAAGTTGGTAATTGGCTGCAATATTTCCGATAAGTCCATGCTTATTCATTTTATTAAGCATTTCATACATATCCAAGTATGGATTGTCAGGACCAGGATTAAATGGATTACGTTGTTGCACGCCTTCTAAACCAGGTTGCCAATAGGGTTTATACCATTCTGGTTTTACATTTGGTGCCGGCCCAATGATTACAAAATACATGAGCGATTGATTATTATATCCAGCGGCAGGAAGGTTATCGCTTTTCTTGTTGGTATAATTTGCTTTTCCTGTAATCTTTAATTTTGAAGATAGTTGTTGATTAACCGATAAAGCAGCATTGATTCGCTCAAAGCCTGTATTCGGCACAATCCATTCGTTTTTAAGGTGAGTAAACGAAAATCTTGCTGAACCTTTATCTGTACCACCTTCAAGCGAAAGGCTATTTGAAAAAGTTTTTCCCGTTTGAAAATAACCTGAAATATAGTCTTTTTGAGCAACCCATGGCGTTCTTTCGGTTGGTTTACCATCTGGTGCGTCCGGATTATATTGAAAGTAAGATTGACCATTAAACTTTGGTCCCCATGCTCGCCCAGCCGCTGCAGTTGTACTTGTATTGATTCCATCTGCACTATTTAAATAGGAATAATAGACATCTGTTCGTCCTTCGCCATATTCAAATTGATAATCAGGCCAACGATTTACTTGTTCAATATTAAAATTGGTGTTAAAAGTTACTCCAATTCCTCGGTCTTTTCTTACACCTGTTTTTGTAGTAATAACTAAAGCTCCACCTGCTGCTCGACTTCCGTAAAGTGCCGTTGCACCTGGCCCTTTCAATACCGTTACGTTTTCAATATCATCTGGATTTAAGTCTGAAACCGTTGACCCATAATCAATTGGGCTATCGGCAGAAAGATGAGAATTATATCCAGTTCCAGTAATTTTACTACTAATTGGTACGCCGTCAACCACAATTAAGGCTTGATTATTTTCAAGATTCAGTGAAGATTCACCTCTTAAAGTGATTCTTGATGACCCCATCGGTCCACCACCAACACCTTGAATATTCAAACCAGCCACTTTTCCAGAAAGAGTATTTACCCAGTTATTCGATTTAGCATCAATTACTGCATTGGCGTTAATGGTAGTCGCAGCAAAACCCAATGATTTTTCTTCACGCTTTATACCTAATGCTGTTACAATAACTTCATTCAAGGTTTTAGTATCTTCTTGCAAGATAACATCAATTTTACTTCGATTACCAACCGTTAATTCTTGTGTAGCAAAACCAATAACTGATACTACAAGAATCGCCTTCTCAGTATTTACATTAATTTTAAAAGCACCATTGTTATCTGTAACAGTACCTGTGTTTGTCCCCTTTAACTGAATATTTACACCAGGAATAAATTCACCCACTGCTGATGTAACAGTACCAGAAATAGTACTATTTTGAGCATTGGAATTATAAAAAGTGGAGAAAGAAATGATAAAAGCTAATAATACTTTAAATAGAGTTCTTTGCATAATGTTTGATTAGTTTGGGTTAGCCTCAACAAAACTTGAATACCTTAAATCAAATTTTTTGAATAATGATACACGATTAATAAGATCGCAAAAGTAGGCTTGCCTTGTAAATTTAGAGTTAAGACAATGTGATAGTATTGTTATGATTTTGAGGGTTAATGTTAAAAAATCTATTTAAAGTTCAGATAAGATTTATTTTTTTGATTAGGAAATGCTGATTGTAAAAATTTACAAAACTTTAATATTCAATCATTTATTCAATGAAACATTTATGCATAATTTGTTTTTTATTATGATTTTAAATAAATGGAAATAAATAGTATTATATATCGAGTAGTAGAAAAGAGCAGTATCACAGACGAGATTGCTCATGTTTTTATTCAGCATTTAACTAAACAAGGGAAAGTTACCATACCAAGTATTGACAAAGTTCAGTCTTGTTGTAGAATTGTATTATGCTTTGCGAATGATGAACTTATTGGAATAGGGGCCTTGAAACCTAATGAAAGTCTTGCTTTTGAGAAAGCAGGATTATCATCTATCAAAGATATTTTTGTCTTAGAATTAGGTTATTTTTTTGTGAGTGAAACTTTTAGAGGACTCGGAATCTCAACCTCCATTGCACGCTTATTGCTTATGAACAAATTAGAGGAAAATATTTTAGCTACAAGCGAGTTATTTGCAAATAACCCAATGATGAAAACGCTTGAAAAACTCGGATTTAAACATTACGGCATTCCTTGGAAAAGTATTTGGCACGATGGCACAATTGGGATATTTTTAAAGTTCAAAAAGGGTGTAAAAAATGAAAAAGTGAATTCTGAGAATATCAAATATTTATAAGATAAATTTAGTTAAATTAGTGGCTTATTACTTGTATCGATCTGAAATAGCTTGACAGAATTATTGATAGGCAATTAATTAAGTAGTACACGGTCTATGGTCGACGAGTCCACAGTAATATAATAAGCTTATAAACAGGTATTTAGTTATTTGCAAATTTGTCGATTAATATTATTCTATTACTTATGCTAATAAATAAACCTTAAAAGGGTAGAAATATTAACAACAATTTTCTAAATCAAAATGAGAAGTTTTTTTATAGTTTTAATATTCATCAGTTTTATCTCGAAAGCCCAAAAACAAATCGCTATCACGATTGATGATTTGCCTTTCGTAAACGAACTTTCGCTCAAACACGCTCAAAAATCAACCACAAAACTGCTGAGCAAGATTAAGCAACAAAAACTCACAACTGTAGGTTTTGTGAACGAAAATCAGGTTTACAAGCTAGGGCAAATCGACGAGCGTGTTGCTTTGCTTGATGCTTGGTTGGCTAATGGTCAGCAGTTGGGAAATCATACTTTTTCTCATCCTTCATTCAGTAATTTATCGCTCGAAGATTTTAAGACCGAAACCCTCAAAGGTGAGATTCTGACCGAAAAACTAAAGCTATAATATGGTCAAACCGAACGATATTTCCGATTTCCGTTTTTGCATACAGGTTCAGATAGTTTAAAAAAATACGGTTTTCAAGCATTTTTGGACGATAAAGGCTACCAAAATGCACCAGTCACGATTGATGCTGACGATTGGCTTTTCAACAAAGTTTATATGGATGCCTTAAAGGCTAACAATAAAACTTTGATGAAAGAAGTTGTCGAAAAATATTTAAAACATACTGAAGCTTATTTTGATTATTATGAAAAACTCACCCAAGATGTAGCAGGCCGACCAATCAAACACATTTTTTTGTGTCATGCCAACGCCCTCAACGCCGAGTATTTCAACGAACTCATTGCGATTATGGAAAAGCGAGGTTATACATTTATAACTTTGAAAGAAGCACTGCAAGATGAAATTTATAGTCGCCCCGAGCGAGTTATCACTACTAATGGTATTTCGTGGTTACATCGTTGGCGAATGACTGATAAGAAGATAAGCACACTTAAAGATCCCGAAATTCCAGCTAATATTCAGGCTTTATATGACAAAAAATAAATATCAAGCTTAAAAACGAAGGTTTTAGACTGACACTCTCTCTCAACTAAGCCTTTCTTAACTTTCCAAATTTTAATATACAAACAGCAATATTTTATCGAAAAATCTTTAATTTGCAACATAATTAATCATTTAGGCTTCATCTACCATTATAGTTACATTAATTCTCTTTTAAATTCAAAAAAGTTACCATGAGTCAATCTCCAGATTTTTCTGCTCTGATAAAGCCAGGTGTCGTTACAGGTGAAGCATTGAATGCTTTGTTGCGTCACGCCAACGAAAATGATTACGCCCTTCCTGCGGTAAATGTTGTTGGAACTAACTCTGTAAATGGTGTGATGGAAGCAGCAAAAGCTGTAAATTCGCCAGTTATTATTCAATTTTCAAATGGTGGAGCTTCTTTCTACGCTGGTAAAAGTTTACCAAACAAAAATCAAGAAGCAGCCATTGCTGGAGCCGTTTCGGGAGCGATGCACGTGCATCAAATCGCTGAAATGTATGGTATTCCAGTTGTATTACATACTGACCACTGTGCAAAAAAATTATTGCCTTGGATAGACGGATTGTTGGATGCGGGAGAAAAATTCTTTGCTCAACACGGCAAACCATTGTTTAGCTCTCACATGATTGATTTATCAGAAGAGCCATTGGAAGAAAATATCGAAATATGTGTAAAATACTTAGAGAGAATGGCAAAAATGGGCATGACTCTCGAAATCGAACTAGGTGTAACAGGTGGTGAAGAAGACGGCGTAGATAACTCAGACGTTGATAGCTCGAAACTTTATACACAGCCTTCGGAAGTAGCTTATGCTTACGAAGAATTGGGTAAAATTTCTCCAAACTTTACAATCGCTGCGGCATTCGGAAATGTACACGGTGTTTATAAGCCAGGTAACGTGAAATTATCACCAATCATATTAAAAAACTCACAAGATTTTATCCAAGAGAAATTCGGAACGGGTAATTTGCCAGTAAACTTCGTATTCCACGGTGGTTCGGGTAGTTCTCGTGAAGAAATTAGAGAGGCCATCAAATACGGTGCAGTGAAAATGAACATCGACACTGACGTACAATGGTCAACTTGGGAAGGTATTTTGAAATACTACAAAGAAAAAGAAGGGTATCTTCAAACTCAATTGGGCAATCCAGAAGGCGAAGATTCTCCGAACAAAAAATATTACGACCCACGCGTATGGTTACGTAAAGGCGAAGAAAACATGATTGCTCGTTTGAAAGTAGCTTTTGAAGATTTAGATTGTATCAACCGTAACGAAGGTTTGATTTAATTTAATTCTGAAATCATATTTATTGAAAGAATCCTGTAAGGTTAAAGCTTGTAGGATTCTTTTTTTAGAAATCTAAAATTCGATGGACTCTCGTCCGTGGACAGTGGACTAAATATTCTGAATACTCTCCGTCAAAACCTCATAAATTTCCAATAGTTGGGCATCATCTTTCAGATAATCAAGATGACGGTTGATGATAGTTTTATCATTTCGAATAGCAGGGCCAGTTTGTACATCGGCAGGGTCTTCTGCCTTTAAAGCTTTCTTAAAAGTTTCCGAAATGATTGGTTTCAACAAGTCGAACTCAAGATTTTCATTATCAATAATACTTTTCGATAAGGCCAATAAATGATTGGTGAAATTACAAGCAAAAACCGCGGCTAAATGAAGAACTTTACGCTCTTCCGAATTCAATAAATATACTGTATCGCTCATTTCTTGGGCAATATCAACCAAAATCTGCTCAGTTTCGTCGTCAATCGCTTCTATACAAAACGGAACATTTCTTAAATCAAGAGATTTATTAATCGAAAATGTCATCAGTGGATAAAAAACAGCACATTTTATCGGCAAATCATGGTAGATAAGAATTAGTTTCTGCAAATCTTCCAACGATTTACTGCCTGAAGTATGGGCCAAAATCGCATTTTCGGGTAGAAGTAATTTTGAGCAAACATCTTCCATTGCATCATCCGTAACTGAAAGAATAAATAGCTCGGATTCACTCTCCGAAAAATCGAGATCTATTTTTGCTTCTGCTTTATATAGCCTTTCGCTCAGTTTTTCGGCTTTTGCAATATCTCTGCTAAAAACCTCACAAACAGGATGATGATGATTTTCGAACGCAATGCCCAGATGCCAGCCAACATTTCCAGAGCCAATGATAGAAATTTTCATTAAAAAATATGTTTTAAAAACTATTGCCAATTTAAAGAAATATATTAAAAAGTAATAGATAAATACACCTAATATCTTTTATTTTTAGGATTGTTAGCTTTATTATTTTTTTCTCACTTGGACATAGATTGTCTTTCTATATTAATGTAGTCCATGAAGAGTCTCCTTACACAATGGACTAAAATAGATTAAATTTTAACAAAATTGCTGAAAAGTAAATTTGTTGTTGATTATTGAGTGATTGTAAAAATCTTGTAAAAAATCTAATTCATTTGTGTTACTTGCATTGGTGTGAAGAGTTTGAATAGATGAAATGGATTTACTATGTTTAAGATTGCTGTATTAATAGTCGCAATGGTGCAAGATAAAAATGTATATACTTTTATAATCGAACTTATTGAGGTGAATCTTTTATATTAGTAGTTTACTTTTATAAGCTCTAAAAAATAAATAAAATGATGAAGAATTTCTTTTTGACACTGTCTGCAGTAATGCTGAACTATGGGCCTTCAATAGCTCAGAATGTCCTCACACGTACAAATGCTGCTATTATCAAATACCAAAAAGACAATAATTTACCATCAGGTAACTTGAATCTTTAGACCTTAAAATCTCTTGATGTTAAGTAATGAAAAGTATAAATTTTCAAAAAAAGAATAGTTTCTACTTGAAATCAACCGTTTTTTTAGTTTACTGTCAAAATTATTAGACGATATAATTAAAAATGGCTTAATATTTGATTATTTAACACATGCAGCCTTTTGCTAAGTTTTCAGAAAACTAAGTTCCATGTTTATTTTATAACTTCAATATTTTACGATATGAGGATTAAACTAATGCTCTTGTTGGGGACTATGTTTGTCTTGTTCGCATCTTACATTAATATTGCCGAGGTTTCGCAAAGCCAAGTCAATTTTTACAAGGGAAGCTATGACGATTTTTTGAGAGAAGCCAAAAAATTAAAGAAACCAATCGTGCTTGATTTTTGGGCAATATGGTGCGACCCATGTAAAAAACTTGAAAACGAAACGTTTACCAATACAAATTTAGTATCGTATATGAACGCAAACTATATGATTTATAAAGTAGATATTGATTCATTTGATGGAATGGCCATTGCCGACCGATTTGCGGTTGATGTTTATCCGACTTTGGTATTTCTCGACCCAAAAGCAAAATATGTTGGTCGGTATCGTGGATATTTTCCAGCCGATTATCTGAGAAATGAATTAAAAAAAACTAAAAACCAAAAAGGAAGGCATTTTTTTACACCCAAAACTTCATCAACCGCTTCATTATAAGTAGACTAAGAACGATTTTAACTTGAATTTTTCATCAATTTGTGTGAAAGCTGCCCCAAAAAGGTAGTTTTTTTTAATATTCCCAGCTTTTGGCAAGCTGCATTTGTCGAGCATAGTAAGCTGGGCAATATTTATGTACTCTTTCGAGTAATTTATTTACGTCTTGTTCAAACTCAACGTAATAATCTTCGTGGAGTTTTGGTAATTTTTTCATCAAAAACTCTGTTCTTTTGGCAATATAGAGCGAAATCGTGTCTGTTTTGCTGTTATAATGCTCTAAATTAGGCAATTGATTATCAAAGAATGTATTGAGCAGAAAGAGTATTAGTTCAACTTCGCCATATTTATCTTTCGTTATTTTTACATGATTCGTAACACGCCCATTTAATTCTCGCATATCCATCATCATCCATCCTGCGGTACTATGATACATCTTTGAGACTTTCAGAATCTGATTCTTTATTTCAGCACGTTTATATGGTAAGTCTGATTCATCCTCGAGCAACTGAAAGTTTAGTTGGTTAATCAATAATTCATTTTTGCCGATAAGTCTTATCATTAACTTATCTTTTTCTTTTTGTGGCAGGCTCAAAACTGCCTTTTCAAGTTCTTTAGGTAATTTAGGCATTTCTCAAAAGAAAGGTTATCCATTAAAAACGCCAAAACCTCCGAAAAGTTCAGAGGTTTTGACTATTATACTATTTTAGTTGTTATTTACTTCGCACTTATTATTTCAACATTGAAGATAAGTGGAGAGTATGGCGGAATTGAAGTACTACTACCCTTTATGCCATATCCGAGACTTGATGGAAATACAAGAGTTGCTTTTTCACCAACTTTCATTTTTAAAAGTCCTTCTTCAAAGCCTTTTACTACTGCTCCATCGCCTAAAGCTACACCTAACTGACCTGTATCAAATTGTTTACCTGTTGCAGCTAAAAAACCTGTATATTTAACCGTTGCTAAAAGTCCAGCTTTGAGTTGAGTGCCACTCGGAGCTTCAAGCGTACGTAAAAAACGTAAGCCAGTTGAGGTCTTTTCGGTTAGTGTCAGCTTGGTTGCTTTTACGTATTCATCAATAATTTGGTCTTCTGAGCGAAGTTTAATGATTTCTAAATCTAATCTTAAGTTAGAATTGGAAGGAATACTGGCACTTGATTGAGAACCGAATCCCAAAATTGAGGGTATAATGAATGTTCCTCTTTCACCTTCATTCAAAATTGAGAGAGCTTCTAAAAATCCAGGAATAATATTTGATGCACCAAGTGTGATTTTGGCAGGAGCATTAGTGATTCTTGAGGTACTATCTACTTTAATACCATTCAGTAAAGATAATGTAAAATGAAAAGTAATTTCATCGCCAGTTGTAGCAACCCTTCCTAAAGAAACTCGGTCAATAGCATATTTCATTCCAGAAGTGGTACTAAGCATTTGTAGTTTTTTCTGACTGATGTAATCGGCTATCTCCTGTGTATTCTTTTTGTTAATAGCGTCGATGTCATTTTCTAAAAATTTACCACACGAGCTTACAATAACTAAACTTACTAAAACTAACAAAAACGCAATTTTCTTCATCTCAATTATTGATATATTTGAATTTGGTACGAGCCAGTAATCTACCAGCTCGTAGAGGTATTATTTTACGTCTAAAACTTCCATTTCAAAAATTAATGAACTGAAAGGCGGGATTGGACCTCCACCTTGCTCTCCATAAGCTAAATTTGATGGAATGTAAAAAATAGCTTTTTCGCCTTTTTTCATCGTTGCCAGTGCTTGTTCCCAACCTGGAATAACCGCACCTTGACCAACCGTTACTTGGAATTTAGGGCCAGGCTTACCAACTGAGCTATCAAACTCTTTACCATCCATTAATTTTCCTGTATAATCAACCGTAACTGTTTGGCCAGCTTTTATTAAATCTCCAGTACCTGCCTTAATCAAGACGTAATACATTCCAGATGCTGTTTTTGTAGCAGTTGGGAAGTTTTTCTTCGCATAATCTTCCATCAATTTAGCTTCGTTGTTTTTCTTAGCATCTTGTGCTTTCTGGAAATCTTCACGAGTTTGAGTTGATTTGATTTTCACGATAAATCTCAAGTCTGAACCTTTAGTGATACCTTTTGGTAATGGTTGACTCATACGTGCAAAAAGTGAGTCGGCATTAATTAAAACCGTTGCACTATCACCTTCAGTTAAATGCGTCAAGGCATTTTCAAAAGAGCCTTTGTAAGTACCTTGCTGAGATACCATCGTAATTGGTTGATTACGTTTGTAAGTATCCTCAAAAGTCGAGTCATTTACTGCTTTGATAACCAAATCAAATGTTAAAATATCTCCAATTTTGATTTTCTTACCTTTACCTTGCTCATGGATTTGGTACTTTGAACCATCTGGGTCTTGAGTAACCTTAAATTGGTTGCAAGAAATAAGTAAACTTGTAGCCGCTGCAAGGCTTAATGTTGTTTTTAAAAAATTTGTCATTGAAAATTATGTATTAATTAGAATTTACTATTTTGATTTATAAATAAAATATTGATTGAGAGTATTTTAGATTTTAGTTAATTCTTCTTTATATTTTGGTAATAAAGAGAGGAATTTTTCAACGGTTTTTTCTAATGAATCGTTTGATCGTCCTCCAGCGGCATTTTTGTGACCACCACCGTTAAAGTGATTTCTTGAAAACTCGCTTACTGAAAAATCATCTATCGAACGAAGCGAAACTCGAATCATATCTTCTTTTTCGGTAAAAATAGCAGCCATTACAACACCCTTAATCGAAAGTCCGTAATTTACTACGCCTTCGGTATCGCCATTTTTTGAACTAAATTTGCTTAATTCTTCCTTTGATATGGCAATGTAAACAACATTATATTTAGGAAGATATGTGAGTTTTTCTCCCAAAACAAACCCTAAAAATTTCAAACGGTCGATAGTATTGCTATCAAAAATCTTTCTGTGAATACTGTTTGGATGAATACCAATTGAGATTAATTCTCCCGCAATTCTGTGTACTTCTTCACTTGTGCTATCAAACCTAAATGAACCTGTATCAGTAACTAAACCGGCGTAAAGGCATTCGGCCGTAGGAATATCAACTAGGTGTTTATCGCCCAATTTTTCGATTAATTCATAAATTAACTCGCAAGTTGCGGCGGCACGGTCATTCCAAAATACAAAATCAGCAAAGTTTTCTGGTTGCTGATGATGATCAATTAGTACTTTCTTTGCCGAGGATTGTTTCACAAACTCTTCCATACCTTTGATACGATTCAAGGCTGAAAAATCGAGACAGAAAATCATATCGGCGTTTGCAATGTGTTCTTTTGCCAAACTATGTTGGTCATTTTCAAAATTTATTACTTCGCTTTCACCAGACATCCATCTCAAAAAATCAGGATAGTCAGTTGGCGTAATAACAGTTGTGAAATGGCCTTTTTTCTTTAAATATGCAGACAACCCTAGCGATGAACCGAGTGCATCGGCATCAGGGTTTTGATGAGTAGTAATAACGATTTGCTTAGGGGAACTTAAGAATTCGTTAAATAACGCTAACTTTTCATTTGACTCAGTAAAAAAATCTTGCATAAGTTTACAAATGTACGAAGGAAAGGTCGGAAATCAAAAATGCTAGCTAAGTGCTTTTTTTTAGTTTAAGTATTTAATTTTACAAATATTTAAAGATGTAGAATGTAGTTTCTGAAAGAAGATAACTATTTTTGGTTTTTAATTAACTACGACAGAAACGTCATACATCAAAATTTAACAGACTAATAATGAAACACCTAACCCTTCTTTTTTTACTGATAAGCTTATCTATTTCGGCTCAAAAAAAGACAAAACCTGCTCCATCACCCTCGAAACCCAAATTAGTTTTGGGTATTATGGTTGACCAAATGCGATACGACTACCTCTATCGTTACTACGATAAATATTCTGAAGGTGGCTTTAAGCGATTGATGAATGAAGGCTTTAACTGCAAAAATAATCAATATCATTATGCAAATACTGTTACTGGGCCTGGCCATGCGGCGGTTTATACGGGTTCTGTTCCTGCTATAAATGGTATTATTGGGAATGAATGGTACGACCCATTGGCAAATAGAAGCGTTTATGTGGCCGAAGATACAACTGTACGTGCCGTAGGTGCGGGCGAAGCTGGTGTAGAAGGCAAACGTTCACCCGTAAACATGCATACGACCACAATTACTGACCAATTGAAGATTGCGAGTGAGTTTCGCTCAAAAGTAATCGGAATTGCGGTGAAAGACCGTGGTGGGATTTTGCCAGCGGGGCATTCGGCCGATGCTGCTTATTGGTTCGATGCTAAATCGGGCAATTGGATTACGAGTACTTATTATATGAATGATTTGCCACAATGGATGAAAGATTTCAATGCACAGAAAATGCCCGAAAAATTGATGGCTAAGAAATGGGAAACGCTTTTGCCAATTGATCAATACACTGAAAGCGAAGCCGATAATCAAGAATATGAAAATGCTTTGTCGGGCGAAAAATTGCCTGTTTTCCCACATACAATTGCAAATTATGGAGCATTATTGAATTCGCCTTATGGAAATACAATTACAAAAGAAATCACCTTGGCTGCACTTCAAAATGAGAAAATGGGACAAGGAAAAGAAACTGATTTCTTGTGTGTAAGTTTCTCGACACCAGATTATGTGGGGCATGCAACTGGTACTCACTCCATCGAAATTGAAGATACGTATCTGCGTTTAGACCGTGATATTGCCGAGGTTTTGAATAAATTGGATGCAACTTTGGGCAAAGGAAATTATGTAGTTTTTTTGACTGCTGACCATGGTGTAGCTGATATTTCAGGTTATCTGAAAAAACATAAAATTCCAGCGGGAAATATTGAGTTGTTTAAAGAAATCAATTATTTGAATGGCCAAATAATTGAAAAATTTGGCGAAGGGAAATGGATAAAAGCACAAGATAATTATCAGTTATATCTTGACCATGATTTGATGGCAAAGAAAAACGTGACGATGAATCAAGTTTATGATTTAGTAAAGCAAAAAATGTTGACATTAGGTTCTTCAGTTTATCAGGTGGTGAACTTACATGATATCAATTCGGCAACAATTCCGCCTTTTTATAAGCCACTTATCGAAAATATGTACAATCCAAAACGTAGCGGTGATATCTTGATTTTATTTGAACCAGCTTGGTACAGTGGCTCTAAAAAAGGAACAACGCACGGATCAATGTGGCAATATGACCGCCATGTGCCGCTAGTTTGGTATGGTTGGAGAATTCCACAAGGTGAAACAGTAGAACAAACTTATATTTCTGATATTGCAGCAACTTTAGCAGCTTTATTAAATATTTTAGAGCCAAATGGCTGTGTTGGCAGTCCGATTAAAGATATTTTTACTAAGAAATAATGTTTTAGGAGTTAGGCAATGATATTATATTTCCTAACTCCTAACTCTCGAAACCTTAAAGTCAAGGGCGACCACGTCCTGATAAAATGATATTAATAAAGGGTGTGCCATTAAAGAAAATACAAGGAATTACATTATTTCCTTTTATAATTGTATGCTCAAAAAAGCCAAGCAAGATTCTGATTAACCATGAGGAAATCCATATTCGCCAGCAATTTGAACTTTTGATTTTGCCTTTTTATATTTGGTACATTGGCGAATGGTTGTTTCATTATATGTGTTGTCGTAGTTTTTGGCTAGCGTATCGACAAATAAGTTTTGAAAGAGAGGCTTACGATAACGAAGAAGATTTTGAGTATCTGAAAAATCGAAAGTTTTGGAGTTTTCTGAAGTATAATGATTGATTCAATGCTTTACGTTTCATCCCAATAAATTGGGATTCTATTTTAATCAAAGGTTTTTTTAATGCTTTTTATATGACTAAAGTCATAATCTGATTTTGCAAACTATTTATTTCTTTCCAAAAGTACTCCTTGCACAATCAAATATTGAGCTGCAATATAAGTTGACATCACCCAAAGATCCGAAAGCGGAATCGAAAACGCAAATTTATTAATGGCAATCAATGAATCAGAAATGATGAATAAAATTGCTCCAATTAGCACAAAACCATAGCTTTTTATATTGGTATGGCGTTCGGCGGCAGTAATTCCCATCCACATAATGGCTGTTGCGTATGCAGAGATGGGCATCATAAAGCCTTTGGGTATTTTATTAGTTAGAAGCAAAACGAATATAAAACCGTAGATTATAAAAGGAAAACGTTTGTTATAATTTGTAGTTCTTGATGGCTTAAATATTCCTGAATAAGCTACTTGTGCCACCAAAAACGAACCCAAGCCCAGCAGAAAAAACTGTGGATTTTTACCTTGAAACATCAAGAAAGTATCTCCCAAACAAGAAAAAATCAACGAAACAAACATTATTTTATCGGAGGTGCCAATATTTTGTTTTACTTTCTGAAAATAGAAATAAAATAAAGAAATCATCAAAAGCGGTTTTGATACATAATTGAGCCACTCAATGTTCTGCATGCTCGATGAGATATTGATGATGCCCAACACAAAATAAAAGGTGGTTTCGTTACGAGTCATGATTGCTCGCGTTTAGTTGTATTCCGATCGCTTCTGCTAAAATTATGGCTTTTTCCATGGGTTTGAAATCAACATTGGCTAAAATATCGGATGGGCGATGAATATTGGGCATTCGACCGTTTTTATCAAGTGCCGCCAACGTAACTGATGGAATTCCTGCCCGCTGAAACCAAACCGAATCGAAATCTGCCGTATGCCAAGCTCCTGTTTTTACTTCTTTCAACGAATCAATTTTTGTCGCAGCTCCTTTGGCTGTTTTCACCAAATCATTATCATAAACAATTGTTGACCAGCTACCCGTTTGTGTGATAATTTTCAAATCTCCACTTCCAAGTGTATCGAAGTTTATTAGATAAGTTTCTTTCGTAAATTCCTGATAATGAGCTTTCATATATGCTCTTGCTCCAATCATACCAACTTCTTCTGCTCCCGTTATAACTAGTTCAACGTCAAGATTTTGTAGGTCATTATTCCAGAGATTTTGAGCAGTTTCGATGGCTGCCGCTACACCAGTTGCGTTATCAGAAGCACCATTTGAATAACCTAATCTAAAAAAATCAATTGTTGCCGTAATGCCTTGAATAATAAAATAAAGAGCCAAAATATTGGAAACTAAAAGCAAAAAATCATTGGGTATCAGAAACTGTGAAATGGCCAAAAACTGAGCGACCATCATCAGAATTAAACTCATTTTGAGTGATTTACGAAAATTGCCAACCATTTCGGGGCGATAAAGCAACGAAATAGGAGCGGTGTCCCAATGAGCCATTAAAATCAATTTTTTAGCTTTGGGAGAAACATTTTTAGCTTTAATGATAAGATTATGAGACTTAACTAAGGGAGGAAAATTCGTTACGGGCGAAGCGTACCAATTGAAATACAACATAGACATCGTAACGAAAAGAAAGGTAATTATTAAGCCTAAAATTGAAGAAAAATTTAGACATATCAAACCCGCTGAAAGTCCGAAAATTAACCACCAAATAACTGAAATATAGGTTTTTGGCGTTCGGAACGATTCTCGACTAACTTGCTGATTTATAAATAGTTGCGTTATATAATCAAGTACAGGGGCTTCGTTTTCAGTAGCAACGCCTCGATTTGGAAAAGAAGCGAGTTTTTCAACGATTTGTTTAGGTGTCATAGGGTTCTGTCATAAATGATTTAAAAGTGTGGCATATCTAAGCAGATGTACCGCACTCAATTAACTTCTCATTTTTACTCATTATCAAAAAAAGCCTCAATTTCTTTCCAAGTCTTAAAGCGTTGATAGCCTTCGAGTTTTTGATTGTGAATCGCATCAAATAACAATGCTTTGCCTTTAAAAGTACTGAGATTTTTCTCGTGGTCGTCAATCAGATAATCGGCTGAAATAATGCTTTTATCGCCACAAAGTACAATGTTTTTCCAAGAAATAAACGGAAAATGCTCTTCTAACCATTCAACTTTTTCTTTTAATGAATTTGGGAATTCAACCGCCGCTGAAACAATAAAAATATCAAATCTTTCGTGTAGTTTTTTAACTACTTCAACCGCATCGGGCATTACTTCGAGCGTTCTAAAGAAATTTGGTTTAAAAATCTCCTCTCTTACTACATGATAATTTTCTTCGGCCAAAACATCATAGTATCCTTTTTCAATGAAATGATATTCTTGAAAATCGGTTCCAATTAATCGGTTGTAAATGCCTAAAATCTTTTTTCCTGCGGCTGCCATTACATCGTCCATGTCAATCGCAATACGTTTTTTTGTCATAATTTTCTCGAAATTTGTTTTTTTGCTAAGATAATTGTTTTGGGTAGAATTATAAAAAAAAGAGGTATCAAGATTTCTCTTGACACCTTCTTCACAAAAATTTATAAGTTTTTATTGAACTATTACATTAAAATCAATATTTATATCATCACTTCCTGGCGTTGGCGTGCCATCTTTGCTTGCTTTTCCATTAATCGGCGGCTGATGGCGTAACTGAACTTTCAATTTTCCTGTACCAGCCGCGTTCGTTTTGGCACTTCCTGTAATACCAATTCCAAAGTTTTTGGCATCTTTATCGCCATAGGTATAAGTCAATAAACTGCTTGGCGATGGTGTATAAACAAATAAATGTTCATCGCCTTCTTCCTTTACTTCATTAGTAATATTACCGATTGGCGTTTTCGATTCGTCCAAAACTTCAACTGTTAATGTGTAAGTTGTAGTCGATTTTAAGCTAATGGCATCAATGGTTGGAGTTTTTCCACCCTCGCCATCGGGGTCAGAATATTTAAACGATTGTGTAATACCACCGCTTGTAAAATTTAATTTGACGGTCGTAATCAATTCATTTTCTTCTTCTACAGCCACTTCTTCATCTTTACAACTTACCGTAAAAAGTGTAGCATTGAGCAGTAAGCTGAGTAGAGCAATTTGTCTTTGGTTTCTTTTAGTTCGCATGTTGTAATTTTATGAAATATTATTGCTTTTGCATTAATGTTGCAAATATATATCGCAAATTATTTAGATGCAATAGTGTTGCAAGAAATAATTTCAAGAAATTTATTACAATCAATTCTAAGAGAAATTTATGCTGGTTTGTATAATTTTATTTCTGGAATGAAATCGAAGTCTTTGATGTGGCGTGTAAAAAGAGGTAGGTTATGGGCTATTGCAGTTGCAGCTATCAGAGCATCTGGTATTTGAATTTTATGCGATTTTGAATAATTTATGATGAGACCATTAAAAATTTTAGAAACTTCAATATTAAGGTGATATAGATTGAAGGAACCAAACATCTGCTCATCTCTGTGCAATTCTTTTTTGAAAGCACCTTGAAAAATCTCTGCTTTTGTAATAATACTGAAGCTATATTTTCTTGACCTATGCTTTTGAGTTGTTAGTGGATATTAGAATCTCCTCTCAGTAAATGGATAAAAATGTTTGTATCACTAAGAATTATTTGCTTTTTACCCATGATTTTTGTCTAATTTGTTTTAAATCAACATCAATATTTTTCCATTTACCAAATAGTTCATCAATGGTATCGTGTTTTTTTGTCTCGTTTCAAACTTAAAATCAATTCCTAATTCAGCTTCGATTTCCTTTTCTAAATCTTCTTCCGAATCATACTTATCAAAAATTCCATTTATCAACGCTTCTATTTTATCAGTGCTATTTTGCTTGTTTTTGAAGAAAACAATAATGAATAAAGCAATAAACATTAGAATCATTGCTTTTTGTACAAATTCATTCTCGTTGCTTACTAATTTTATTTTATCACCCTTCTTCAAATCGTTTAATTGAAAGGTTTCGTTCAATTCTTTTTTTGATAAAGTTTTGCTTATATCAATTTCAATAGTCTTCATTTTTCTCGTTTTATTAACTACAACATTACAAAAATTGCTATCTAAATTCAATTTTAAAAAGAATATTTAGCACGAAAAGCTACATTTCGACCAATTTCATCAGCATAATATCTGAAACGGTTTAGATAGTCTCGATAAGCAGTATTCAATAAATTACTGATAGTCAACGAAATACTGAGCGATTGTTTGGCATTTATCTCAAATTGTTGACTTGCCGAAGCACTCCAAAGCGAGTAAGCAACTGGGGGAGGAGCGAAGTCTCCACCGTAATAAGAAAAGACAATTTCGGAACTCGGAATATCGGAGAAAATGATTTTTGTCGGAACTCGACTTTGCTTGGCTACATATAAATTTGTACACGAAACCGAAGTTTTTTTCCAGTCATAACGAAGCGTATTTTCCCAACGATTGGCAGGAATCTGAATCAGTGGTTGATTATTGCTCAAATCTTGGGCTTTTAGATAAGAAATTTTACTATTGAGAGAAAGATGTTTTACAATTTGCACAATTACGTTTAAATCAAAACCATTAAAGCGGCTATCAGTTTGTGTGTAAATAAACTCAGGAAAAGCTCCTCGAATGGTAAGTGCAGGCCGACCGGTTGGTGATAAAAATATGTAGTTATTGATAATATTATTATAAATATGTAATTCAGCTTGTAATATCTGTGAGATATAATTGATTGTAAATGAGGAATTTAAAGCTTTTTCTGGACTTAAATTTTCGTCGCCACGCTCGAAACTTGCGGCTCCGTGATGCACACCATCGCTATAAAGTTCGTTGACGGTTGCCGCTCGCCACGCCGAACTTGCATTAGCCATAAAATTCCATCTGGAATTTGGTCTATAATTTGCCCCGAGCGTACCCGTAAAATTTTGATTATTTTGCGTATTATTCTCTACGTTTTGTCCACTACGAGGAATCCTATAAACATTCAAATGTCGAATATCATATCTAAATCCACTTTCTATTTCCCAATTATTTCGCACAATGCGTTCAATTAAGAAAAGCCCAGACGTTAAATTCTTGAAGTTAGGAATCAAAACTGTTGAAGAACGTGGTTTGGTTAGCTTTCCTGTGGTTAGGTTTTCTTGATAAAGGCTATTAACACCAATCGAACCAGTCAATAATTTTAAGAAAGGTTTGTGTTCAAAAAGCCATTCGCTCGAATACGTCGTTAGCTTAAATAGCTGTGTGAGGTTTCTATCGCCGCGCAAAATATCAACTTCTTTACGAAAATCATATTGTCTTCCAAGCGTCAGCGAAAACACTCCATAACAATTTTTGAGTGTATTTTTTACCTTCAATAAATTATGCTGAACATCCTGATAAGGTCGGTCGATGGCATAAGTAAACTTTTCAGGTGTATAAATCGGCAATGGAGTGCCACGTTTTATGGCTTCAATCAAATCAGAAACATTGCCGATATGTGAACCCGAAAATATCGCAATTTTTGTATTAAACTGACTAAAAAACATTTCACTTATCCAGTTTTTATTTTTATAATCAACTGATAATGAGTAATTAAGCTCATTAATTCCAGTATTTGCCAATTTATAATTTGGTGTTGAAATATCACCACCACGTTTATAAGTTCCTTGAATTCGATAACCAATTGAATAGGGTATTTGTGAAGTTTTACCAAATTTTCGTACTCCGCCTTGCAAAATTCCAGCATTAGCGGTTTGATTTCCATTCGAGAAATAAACATTATTAATTTCACCATCGACTGTTGCTGAGTCGGGTAGGGCTTCGGGTTCGAGCATAATTACGCCTGCAATTGCATCTGAGCCGTAGCGAATGCCAGCCGCACCTTTCAAAACCGTGATTTTTTTAGCAACAAAAGGGTCAATTTCTGGAGCGTGTTCGCTGCCCCATTGTTGACCTTCTTGTCTTATTCCATTATTCATTATCAAAACCCGATTTGAGTGCATTCCATGAATCACGGGTTTTGCAATCGAACTCCCTGTTTGTAAGGTAGTTACACCCGAAATTTGTTTCAAAGCTTCGCCTAAAGACTGACCACGAGTTTGGTCGAGAGCTGCATTTTCTAGTGTATTTTTGGTTTGCGTAAGATTTTCAATTTTCTGTGCCTTGATGTCGATGTTGGCTAAGTGTAGTTCAGTTTCCGACAATTTGATGTTTTGTTCGGCTTCGTGTTCTAAGTTAATCGTGTAGTTTTTTTCTTTGTAGCCCACAATTCGCCCGATAACTGTGTATTTCCCTTGACAAATATTAGCTATTCTGTAAAAACCTTTTGTATCGGTGCTTACACCTTTGTTCAATTCTTTAATCAAAACTACCGCTCCAACAATTGGTTGTTTTGTGGCAACATCCTGCACAATTCCTTGAATGAAGCAAACGCAGTTTTGAGCAGAAGCCCCCCCCGATGGGGGAGCTAAGGTTTGTGAATAAAGTTCCCCTTTTTTAAGTAGGAAAATAAATATAACTATGTATCGAAATACTTTTTTCTTCATTTTTGGTTTTGCTCAATTTAGTAAATTGTGCTACTGGTAAATGCAACGATATTGCAAATATAATAAAAAAATCCCCGTTGAATCGTTCAACGAGGATTTTTAAAGTAAAATAGCATTTATTTAACGAAAATTGTAGATGAAGACACATAGATTTATAGTCAAAATCTTCTTCTATTGTTAACTGTCAATTATTGACTGTTGACTTTATTCCGCTACTCTCGAATAATATTTATTGTAGATAGCCTCATAGCGTTTTGCTGCGACTTCTTGGTTATTTCTGCTACAAATATTACTAATCACTTGCAAATTGCGAAGGTTGATTTGTAAATAATTTTGGATATTATCTGGCATCCATTCGGCACTTTTCTGACCTGCTTTCTGAGTAAAGTATGCCAAATTGCCATCTGCACGCTTCGTGATTGTTTCTGCAATTTCCATTGCTTTCTTGTTATCACCTACTTCAAAGTAATACATAACGTAGTTTGTACAAAGTTGGTCGAATGGTATCACACTATCTGGCAATACTTTGTTTGCAAAATCAAGCACTTCTTTGGCTTTGGTTTTCTTTTCTTCTCTCACCAATTGGTCAGCCAAACGCAAGAATGCCAAACGAGCAGTAATGATTGGCACTTTTAAGTATGTTTCCGAATCATAATACACATTCGGGTTGTTCATGCCTCTCCAAGCCATTTTCTTTAACATATTTTCATACATTACATCGGAATTCGCAAAACCATCATCGCCTTGACTCACTTTAATTGGCAATAAACGATAAGCATATCCTTCCAACTGCATATAATCTTTCAAATTTAAGTAGTTATCATTGGCCAATGTTCCTGCAAAATAGATTGGACGTTTCCAGTTATTTTGAGTAATCATTTCGAGCTGCATCAAATCGTTTTTCAACAAGTCACGTTTGCCAATATTCCAAGTGATTTGACCAGTCAAATTTGACTCAAATTGTTTTGGTACAAAGCCCATTTTCTTCACTGCTTCAACATCATAATTCAAGAAAAGGCTATCCGATGGTAAAGAGTTGATGCTTTCGCCAGTTGTCAAAGGAATCTGAATTGCTGGGTCGTTTTTCTTCACCAATTCCAAATAATCTTTCAAGTTTATTGGGTCACTTAAACGCTCAACAAAAGGAATTTGGTCATTTACACCACTCAATAATTGATTGGTCGTAAACGTAATTGGCAATGCTTCTGATTGATATGTTTTGCGTTTCATTTGCTCGCAATACCAGTCTGTACCCAACAAGCTAAGGTTACAAACACGCACATCCGTACGGAAACCTTCAACTTCCTGAACATACCAAAGTGGGAAAGTATCGTTATCGCCACCTGTAAATAATATTGCGTTGGGGGCACATGAATTCAATAAGTTTTTAGCAAAATCTACTTGGTGGTAGCGACCTGAGCGGTCGTGACCTTTCCAAGTTTGTGGAAGCATGAGAAGCGGTACTGCTAAGCCTAAAACTGTTGCAGAAACTGCTCTTGTTTGTGAATTTTTAATAAATTTCAAAACATAATCAAACAAGCCTAATACGCCAATTCCAATCCAAATTGCCCAAATATAGAACGAACCAACGTAAATGTAGTCACGCTCACGAGGCTCAACTGGCGGTGAATTGAGGTAAACAACTAAACCAATACCTGTAAGCAAGAATAGAAGGAACATTACAAGTGCATCACGTTCACGACGGAAATAGTGGTACAATAAACCTAAAATGCCTAAGATTACTGGCAAACCTAAGAAATTAGTACGTCCTCGGTTTTCTTGGATGGCTGGTGGAAGTGCACTTTTTGACTCAAGAATATTTGTTGGCCCAGCACCTTCAATATCGCTTGATCGTCCCCAGAAGTTCCATGCAAAATATCTCCAATACATATAACCCATCTGGCGTTTCATCATGTAACCAATATTAGCAAAAAGCGTAGGCTTTTGGTCTTGTGCAAGTCCCATTTCTTGGCGATAAATCTGCTGATGGCCAGCATCGCTACTCCACATACGTGGCAAAAGACTTTCGCTATTTGGTCCCCAAACGTAAGTCGGTTTATAATCATAAACATCATAACTATTTTTACCCATTTTGTAGATAGGCTCGCCATTTTCGATTGATTCCAATTTTCCTGTGAAAACTGGGCCGTAAAGTAGCGGACGGCTACCATATTGTTCACGTTTCAAGTACGAAACGTAGTTTAGAACATTGCTCGGATTATTTTCGTTGATTGGTGGATTATAATTTGAACGAATTAAAGCGATTGTGTATGAAGAATAACCAATCAAAACAAATGCGAAAGAAATCAAAGCCGTATTGGCAATGACCATACCTTTTTTTTGTGTTTGGAAAATTCCGTAGGCAAGTCCACCAACTAGTAATATTACGAAGAAAATAACACCTGAACTAAATGGCATTCCAAAGGTATTAACGAAGAGTTTTTCAAACGTAAAACCCAAAGAAGGGAAACCTGTGATAACACCCGTATTAACAACCGCCAAAACTAATAAACCCACCAAGAAAGCAATAATGCCGCCTTTCCAAGAGATTTTCTTGGCTTTTTTATAATAATATACTAAACCCAAGGCTGGAATTGTAACGAGGTTTAGCAAGTGAACTCCGATAGAAAGACCAACTAAATAAGCGGTAAATATCAAGAAACGGTTAGCTTTTGATTCGTCTTCGATGTTTTCCCAACGAAAAGCCGCCCAAATTACGATTGCCGTAAAAAACGAAGACATTCCGTAAACTTCAGCTTCAACCGCAGAAAACCAGAATGAATCAGAAAAAGCATACACCAACGAACCAACGGAACTTGCTCCAAGTACCAAAATAATTTCGCTTGTATTGAGGTCGTCGCCTTTTTTACCAAATATTTTACGAGCTAAAAGAGAGATTGTCCAAAACATAAATAAGATAGTAAACGCCGAAGCAATTACTGAAACCATATTTATCATAAGAGCCACTTTCGTTACATCGCCACCAGCAAGTAATGATGCCATACGGCCGATAAGTAAAAAAAGAGGAGCCCCAGATGGGTGTGGAACTTGTAGTTTATAAGCACAAGCGATGAACTCTCCGCAGTCCCAAAAACTGGCTGTTGGCTCAACTGTGAGGGTATAGGTAAGGAGTGTAACGGCAAAAATTGCCCATCCGACGATATTATTTAGCTTTGTGAAATTGTTCATTTTTTGAGATTAGTGAATAAATATTCTCTTGATGATTCAAAATTAGGGAATTTGCAGGATAATCAGGTAGAAAAGATACTTAAATTATCTTAAAAACAAAAAATTCATTGAATTCGAAAATTAAATTTTATTAAAAAATAAAGTAAATAATTATTTTGATCGAAAACTTCTTTAAGATTTTTGATTTCTCATAAATTTCCGAATTCCGAAAATTAATATTAAACCAAAGACCAAATAAAGTGCTGATGTTGCACTGATTGATGCACTCATGCCGTATTTTGTACCAGCGTAAGCAATGGCAATCGGTGCAATTCCACCACCAAACCAACCAATTGAGTTCATAAAACCAACGGCAGTTGCACGGTTTTTGGGCTTTACGACGTCATGCAGCGATGCCCAAATATTGGCATCGTAAAGTCCTTTAAAGTAGCCAAAACCAATGAGTGCAAGAATCAAAATTGGTATGGAGAGTGTCCAACCTGCCAAAAAGATAAACGGCACACCCATTATCAAACCAATACTTTGAGCCATCATTCGACCGCCTCGCTGAGTTTTTACTAATTTATCCGCTAAAAATCCGCCGGAAATAACGCCCAAAACCGATGCCATTTGTAAGTAAAATGTAGCGTTTAGTCCTGCCATCGAAAGGCTCATGTTGAATTTGTTGTAAAGAAATGAAGGCATCCAAGTCAAGAAAATACTGGCTACGAAATTTGCTCCGACAAAAACCGCCACCAAAACCCAAACCATTGGTTGTTTGAAAACTTGTTTGATGCAATCTAAAATATTGCCTTGTTTTAAATCAAGCAATACGTGTGAACTGTCCTCTATTTCTTCAGGCACTTCAGCTTGCCCACGAACGGGTTCTTTCAGAAAACCTAGCAAAACAACTCCTAAAAGTACGCCAAGTCCACCAAAAAGATAAAAACTTGTGTGCCAACCATAATATTGTCCCATAAAACCTGCCACTGTTCCGCCCGCAATTGTGCCTGCATAAACACTTGATTGATGAAATGACATTGCTTTCGACCGAGTTTCTTTGCTGTGATAATCGCTCAGAAGCGACATTGATGCAGGAAAATAAAAGGCTTCTCCAAAACCTTCTAAGGCTCGGCAGATAACTAAATGAAGGTAGTTGGTAGAAAGTGCCGTACCGATTGTGACTAGCGACCAAAATATAAGCCCACCAATGATTAGGGTTTTACGTTGGAATCTATCGCCAACAATACCCGCAATTGCTCCAAAACCAGCATAAACCCACATGAATGCTGCTCCAACGATGCCGAGTTGAACATCGCTAAGACCCATTTCTTGTTTCAATAATGGAAATACTGAAAAGATAGCTTGGCGGTCGGCGTAGTTAAAGAAACATACAAACCATAGCATAAAAACAACCCACCATTTATAATTTTTGTTCATGTAGTTTATATTAATTTCTGCAAAATACTTTGAAAAATTTTATGTTGAAACATTTTATTGTTTTTCGGATATAAAATTTAATAATTTAAAGATGAACGAGGGCTAAATGTAGATTTTGGGTATAAAAAAAGTTTGAAGAAATCTCCTCAAACCTTTTTCTCTATTTATTTTTTGAAAATATCAATGAAAGAAATCTTTCATTTTTTCAAAAATACTTTTATCGTTTTTGTCTGTTTTTGGCTGGAAATTAGGCATTATTCTAATTTTTTCCAAAATTTCTCTGTCTTCAGAATTCAAAGTAGTTGGTGTGAAGAGACTTACATGTACTAATTGGTCTCCTACGCCGTAGCTGTTTAGTTCTTTTAAACCTTTTCCTTTCAAGCGTAAAATCTCACCCGATTGTGTTCCTGCTTTGATGTTTATTTTCACTTTGCCACCAACTATCGGAATCTCGATTTCTCTACCCAAAGCGGCATCGGCAAAATTCATGCGTAAGTCAAAGTGAACATTGCTACCATCTCGTCTGAGTTCTGGATGTTCTTCTTCTTCAATCACAATCAACAAATCGCCTGCAATACCGCCACGAGTTGGCACGTTTCCCTTGCCAGTCATTGAAAGCTGCATTCCTTCGCCCACACCCGCAGGTATTTTTATTGATAATAAGTCTTCGTTCAATTGACGACCTTCTCCAAAACACACATCGCAACGCTCGGTTACAACTTTTCCTTCACCTTGGCAAGTCGGACACGGACTTGAAGAAACCATTTGTCCGAGCATTGTACTTACGACTTTACGCACTTGTCCTTGTCCATTACAGGTTGCACAAGATTTAAGTGAAGTACCATGTTTTGAGCCATTTCCGCTACAAGTATTACACGAAACGTAGCGTTTTACTTTTATTTTTTTCTCTACACCATTGGCAATTTCTTCTAAGTCGAGTTTGAGTTTTATTCTCAAATCGGAACCTTTTCTTAAACTTGGGCCACCACGACGGCCACCGCCTCCGCCACCAAAGAAGCTACCAAATGGGCTATCGTCACCAAAAACACTTCCAAAAATATCTTCCATGTTTACTCCAGCTCCGGCACCGCTCGCACCGCCAACACCTTGATGACCAAATTGGTCATAACGTTTGCGTTTTTCTGCATCAGATAATACCCCGTAAGCTTCGGCAATTTCTTTAAATTTTTCCTCAGCAGCTTTATCTCCAGGGTTTTTATCAGGGTGATATTGAATCGCCAGCTTACGGTAGGCTTTCTTTAATTCATCCTCTGAGGCATTTTTAGCAACGCCCAGTATATCATAATAATCTCTTTTTTGTGCCATTTTTCTTATATGATTGAACGATAGAATGAGTGAACAATAGAATATTGTAATCTATCATTCACTCATTCTCTCATTCAAAGTTATGAACCTACTACAACTTTTGCGTAGCGGATAACTTTGTCGTTTAGTGAGTATCCTTTTTCTATTTCCTCAATTACTTTGCCTTTATTTTCTTCACCTGCAGCAAATTGGGTGATACACTCATGTAATTCAACATCAAAATCTTTTCCTTTAGATTCAATTGCTTTTATCCCTTTGCCAGCCAACGTTTTTTGAAATTTATAGAAAATCAAGGCAATGCCTTCTTTTATTGGCTCAACTTCTGTAACAGTTTCGAATGACTTATTGGCTCGCTCAAAATCATCAACAATCGGAATAAGTTCTTTTAGTAAACCCTCTGAGGCATTCTGAATCATTTCGATTTTTTCTTTGGATGTACGGCGACGGAAATTTTCAAAATCAGCGTATAAACGCAAGTATTTATCTTTTGCTTCTGCAATTTGGTCTTCAAAAGTCGGTTTTTCAGAGCTAACTTCTTCTATCGTTTCGTTATCAACTTCTAATTCGGGAAATTGTTCGTTGTTTTCTGTTACTGGTTCGATATGATTTACTGCGTCTTCTGTATTTTCTGCCATTTTGTAATCTATTTTATTTTTTGCAATTTGTGACAATTATTTTGCCAATAAGAAATTTACTGACAAGATGGCAGAAAATTAATGCTTTAAGTTATTTATATCTTGACATTTCAGAAATGGCACAGGGTTTTATTAATTTGATATTAAAAATTTATTAAATAAAAAAATGTAATGGAAAGAATTAATGTATCGACTGGGGCAAAATGGGAAGATATCGTTGGATATTCGCGTGCAGTAAAAATTGGCAATGTAGTAGAAATATCTGGCACAGTGGCAACTGATGGAAGTGGTGAACTCGTAGGTAAAGGAAATGTATATTTACAAACAAAGTTTATTATTTTGAAAGTTGAGAAAGTTCTTGAACAATTGGGTTCTTCATTGAGAGACGTTGTTCGTACGCGTATTTTTACAACTGATATTTCAAAATGGGAAGAAATCGGTAAAGCTCATGGAGAGTTTTTCGGAACTATAAAACCTTGCACAACAATGGTCGAGATAAGTACCTTGATTGATGCAGATTATTTAGTAGAAATTGAGTTTTCGGCTATTTTGGGGGCGTAATTTTAAAAATAGCGATGTTTCACAGTTGAAATTGTTTATAATGGATTGTATAATATGTTGATAGTGAAGTTTTTATGTTTGAGAGTAAGTAAAAACACTTAATAATTTGAGTAGTTTTATGTTTTTTTGTGAAAAAAAAGCCCCTCAAATCTTTTTGACTGAGGGGCTTGGGTACTGAAGCCAATCTAAACTCAGAAAAAAACTACGCTCTTTTCACGTTAATAGCATTCAAACCTTTACGACCTTCGACGGTTTCGAATTCAATACGGTCGTTTTCACGAACCTTTGTTCCGTTCAAGCCGGAAACGTGAAGAAAAATCTCTTGTCCTGATTTATCATCAACCACAAAACCAAAGCCTTTTGTTTCGTTGAAGAATTTAACTGTACCTGTTTGCATTGAAATAAAATAAATTGAGAGTAAATAAATGACATGCAATGTACATAATTTTAAAGAAAAAACAACTTTCAAGAAAAAATAATTTTGTATTAAACCAATATTTGATTGTACAAAATTATAGTATTGTTTATTATTTTTTTGCTAAATTCTTGACAAACATAAATTTTTTACTAACTTCGCATTCATTTTTTAAAAATAATGCCAAAAATAATACGATTAAGATATTTAGTGGAAAATCAACTTTTCGGAGTTTGTTCTCGACTCGGTGAAAGGCTTAACTTTTCGGCAGGAAGTATCCGTATATATTTTATTTACGTTTCGTTCTTTACATTTGGCTCTCCCATTATCATTTATATAGTATTAGCGTTTTGGATGGAAGTCCGAAAGCACTTACGCCGCCATAAAAATCCAACTGTTTGGGAGTTTTGAAATTTCGATGCTCAATGTCGGAAGTTAGATGTTTAAATTTTATTACATCGATTCTGTGTTTTACTTTTCCAACCATCAAGCATCGAATCTTAAAGAACAAATACTCTTAAAACAAAGCTAATTGTTTGTCATCATCTTGATTATCAAGGTTTTCTGAATCGTTTTCAGAGCTAATATCAATCGTTTGTGGCACTTCAACAACTACTACCTCTTCAGGTTTTGGTTCGAGTTGTTTTACTTCCAAAACCTCATAAGCATTGATTTTTTGTCCAATTGCTTTCCAGCCACGTACTTCTACGAACTCATCAACCAAAATTGTTTGAGTTTCAATACTTGCTTTTTTATCGGCTTTGGTTTTTATCTCAAAACGAGGATATTTATCTAAACAGGCAGTGAGCAATCTTGAGTTTTTTGTATCAGTGATAAACAAAAACTTCTTATCAATGGTCGTTGTTTCGATTTTGAAACGTTTGATATAATAGATCTTGTTTTCGCCTTCGTAATACAAGCACGAAATTGGACTTTCTGGGTCGTATTTTACTACTTTTAGAATATCTTTTTGCTCATAACGATTCGTCAACTCAAAGTTGGTAAATTCATATTGTCCATCTTTGTAAATCACCAAAATCTTATCTTCTGAGCCAAAATTGCCTAAATACGGACCGTGTTCGTCACGGTTTAGTTTTCCGATAACGGCATCGAACCAAATATCTACTCCACCAAGGGTTGACTTGCCCGCCGATTTCAAGGCAATCTTACGGACAGGAAATTTCGTCAAAACATTTCCCATTGAGTTACGGTTTTTGATAGTCAATGTCGTGAAATCCCAGTCAAATTGTTTCTTTTTGGCAGTCGAATTTGCTGTTAGGTTTATGGCAACTGATTCTGCTTCACCATTTTCATTGGCAGTGAAATATATGACCTTCGATTTTGGATTTCCCATGGAAATATCATATTCTTTGTCACGAGTGATACCCGTCACGAAGAAACGCTTGGCATAGGAAGTGCCAGATTTTCCGTCGAGATAAATAACATTGTATATTTTACGCTCATCATTTTTGCGGAAAACCGAGCAGTATATAATGTCTTTTCCGACAAAGCCTTTTTCTTGAATCTTGACGATTACGTATTTTCCATCACGCTTAAATGCAATAACATCGTCAATATCAGAGCAATCCATGATATATTCTACTGAATCGCCCTTTTTTAATCCATAACCTACGAACCCATTTTCACGGTCAACGTAAAGTTTTTGGTTATTGGCAGCCACGACTGTTGCTTGCACCGATTCAAACTGACGAATCTCGGTTTTACGCTCTCGACCTTTGCCGTATTTTTTCAATAAGTCTTTGTAGAATGAAATCGTATATCGAACCAGATTGGCCAAGTTATCCTCAACTTCGGCCAATTCATCAAGCAAGCGTTTCATCAATTCATCCGCCTTAAATGCATCGAATTTTGAAATACGTTTAATTCGGATTTCAAGTAAACGAAGTAAATCATCTTCTACGATTTCACGATAAAAATCTTTTTTGTATGGTTCTAAACCTTTATCGACAGTTGCTACTACGGCTTCGAAAGTCGTACATTCTTCAATATCACGATATATTTTGTTTTCGATGAAAATCTTTTCTAGCGAGCTATAAAGTAGTTTTTCTTTAAGTTCGTGACGTTTGATTTCAAGTTCGCGTTGAAGCAAATGCTTGGTTTGCTCGGTGCAATCTTTCAGAATATCGCTTACACAAACAAAATGTGGTTTATTATCAATGATAATACAAGCATTGGGTGAAATGGAGTTTTCACATTCCGTAAATGCAAATAGAGCATCAATCGTAATATCTGGCGAAGTATTTGGAGCTAAATGAATGATTATTGAAACATTCTTTGCCGTATTATCTTCAACTTTTTTGATTTTTATTTTTCCCGCATCATTGGCTTTGATGATAGAATCAATGAGCGTAGCGGTTGTTGTGCTGAACGGAATTTCTTGAATTTCAAGCGTTTTTTTGTCGATTTCGGCAATTTTTGCTCTAACTTTTATTTTTCCACCTCTTAAACCGTCATTATAGTTGGTTACATCAACTAAGCCACCCGTCAAGAAATCGGGGTAAAGTTGAAATGGTTCATTCTTTAAATATGAAATTGATGCTTCGCACAACTCAATAAAATTATGAGGCATTACTTTGGTCGAAAGACCTACGGCAATGCCTTCTACGCCTTGTGCAAGCAATAAAGGAAATTTTGATGGAAGATTAACAGGTTCACGCTTGCGACCATCATACGACATTTGCCATTCGGTGGTGTCTTCGTTAAAAAGTACGTCATTCGCAAATTTTGAGAGACGAACCTCAATATAACGAGGAGCGGCTGCACCGTCACCAGTACGTACATCGCCCCAGTTTCCTTGCGTATCGAGCAACAGATTTTTCTGCCCCATTGACACGATGGCATCACCGATTGATGCATCACCGTGTGGGTGATATTGCATACTTGAACCAATTACGTTGGCAACTTTATTGAAACGGCCGTCGTCCATTTCTTTTAGAGCGTGCATGATTCGGCGTTGAACGGGCTTAAGTCCATCTTCGATGGCAGGCACGGCACGCTCGAGAATTACATACGACGCATAGTCGAGAAACCAAGTCTCGAACATATCGTCAATCACTTCTTTTTGTTTTAGGGGATCGTATTTTGGTGTTTCGTCACTCATGTTAGGTCAGCAATATATTTAAGATTTTACTAAACGTTGTTGCACACAATCCAAACAGTGAGTATGCACGGTTTAGCCAATATAGAAATAGCATTTTCTGTGGCAAATATACTAAAAAGGAGCGATTTATAAGAATGGATTGATGATTCTAAGGCGATTTTCAACTAAAAAATTATGTTGTAAATCTTCAGAATATAGACTTTTACAGCCTGAGATTAGAGCTGCTGCAACAATGAGAGAGTCGTAAAGTTGAAAGTCGTATCTGATTATTAAGTCTTTGGCTTTCTTGACTAATTCGATATTTGTGGAAACAATATGACAGTCTTCCATAGTAATCAGACAATGCTCGATTAGACGTAATTTTGGTTCTCTTGTCAATCTTTTCAAGACTTTGAGATATTCTGAAATTACTTGTGATGGAATGACAGGCTTTTTTCGCATGATTTCGATTGTTACCTGTTTTTTGTGTACCTCATTGTCATCATGCAGATAGATTAAAATATTGGTATCAACCGCAAATTTCTCACTTGTAATCATTAGCTTCGTCTCTGTTAAATTTAAAATTTGACAAGTCTATTTTCAAACCTGCAAGCGATTTCTCTAACCTCTCCATCTTATCATATGGTTTTGCTTCTGGTGCTTTCTCAATCTCGAAAGCAATTATTTCAATTTGCTTGCCTATCATTTCTTCGGGAAGGTGTAATGTGTAGGTATTTTCGGTCGGGAAAATAATCTCTCTTATCAGTTCCATGATTGTATTTGTTTTATCAAAGATATTAACTTTTACTAATTTTTGTTATTTAAACCTTCTTATTTAAAATTATTCTAAATAATTCTTTGCACGATATAATTTCGTATTTACCTTTGAGGTGTTATTTAGAATTAGTCTAAATATAAATAAAAATTTTAAAATGAAGTATTGGATTAATACAATTTTACTTTTCTTGATTGTGAGTTTTGCCACTTTTGGTCAAAAAGTTGTCATTTTGGGTAAGCTAGTGGATCAATCGAAAAATGCGATTGTGGGAGCAAGTGTTACTTTGAAAGGAACGGTTAGAGGTGTTCAAACAAATACAAACGGCGAGTATATAATTAAGGGATTGAAAGCTGGTGATTATACAATTTTGGTTTCAAGCATTGGTTTGAAGAGTAAAGAATTGAGTTTTTCACTTCAAGAAAACGAGGTAAAGAGCCTTGATTTTGAATTGCAAGAAGAATCAACTCTATTGAAAGATATTCAAGTAATTTCAAGTCGCGGAGTAAGAGGAAACGAATATTTGGCTGAAGTGGATGGATATTCGATTAATGCTTCGAAGAAAAATGAAGTAATAAAAATCGATAATCTTAATGCCAACTTGGCGATGAATAATAGTCGTCAGATATTTAGTCGAACTCCTGGTATTTCAGTTTGGGAGAATGATGGTTCAGGTATTCAGTTAGGTGTTGCCTCTCGTGGCTTGAGTCCGAATCGCTCGTGGGAATTTAATGTCAGAATGAATGGCTACGACATTACGCCTGACCCAATGGGTTATCCAGAAGCCTATTATACTCCACCCATGGAAGTGGTTGACCGTATCGAAATTGTACGCGGAGCATCATCTCTTCAATACGGTCCACAGTTTGGTGGCTTGATGAATTTTGTACTTCGCAAACCTGATATCTCCACTCGTGTAACTGTCGAATCTCAGAATACCATTGGTAGCAATGGTTTATTTAGTACTTTTAATTACATCGGCGGTACAGAAGGACGTATGAGTTATACTGCTTACTATCAAAAACGATTTGGTAATGGTTGGAGAGAAAACAGCTACTATAATACCGACCACGCTCATGCCGAATTGAGTTATGCAATAACAAATAAATTCAAAATTGGAGCAGAAGCAACCTACATGACCTACAAAAGTCAACAATCAGGTGGTTTAACAGACAGTCAGTTTTCCCAAGATGCACGTCAAAGTGTGCGTGGTCGAAATTGGTTTAGCACACCTTGGTTGGTACCTTCGATTTCGGCTGAATATATTTTTAGTGAGAAAACAAAATTGAGTTGGAAAGCCTTTGGTGTGATTGCCGAGCGGAGTAGTGTTGGCAATGTTTCGGCCATTACAACGGTTGATAATTTGACCACAAACCGACAAGTTGATAGAGACTATTACAATAATTATGGTTCTGAAGTACGCTTCATCACTGATTATAAATTTTTAGGATTAAACCATACACTTGCGAGTGGATTGAGGTATTATAACGGAAATATTGACCGTAAGCAACAAGGAAAAGGCACGATTGGTCAAGAAATGAAATTCAATGTCGAAGTTGATTATCCTCGTGATTTAGACTTCAATAATATCAATAAGGCAGCTTATTTTGAGAATATTTTCCGCCTAAGCAAGAAGTTTTTAGTGACAGCCGGGGCAAGAATTGAAAATATCAGCTCAACCATACAAGGGCCTTTTAGCCAATCAAACGGAATTTCCAATAATCTGATACCTATTACCCGAAATCGTAGTTTCTTGCTTGTTGGTGGAGGGGCTGAATTTCATCTGACCAAACAATCAGAGTTTTATAGCAATATTTCACAGGCTTATCGTCCAGTTTTGATTTCTGACCTAACGCCACCAGCCACCACTGATATTATTGATGAAAACCTACAAGATGCTCGTGGCCATAATTTTGACTTTGGGTATCGTGGAAAAGTTGGTAATTATCTAAACTTTGATGTGGATTATTTCTACGTAAATTATAATAATCGCATCGGAACAATTACGCAGACAAATGCTGCCAATCAACGTTTTCAGTTTCGTACAAATTTGGGGCGTTCGGTGAGCCAAGGTTTTGAAGGTTATGTAGAATTTGACCCGATTACGGCATTTTTCAAAAAATCGAAAGTAGGTTATTTGAGTGTTTTTGCTTCTATTGCTTACATTGATGCTGTTTATCGCAATTTTATAACTACTTCGATAGTAAACGGTCAGGTTGTTGAAGGTAATCTTTTGGATAAAAGAGTAGAAAATGCACCAAGTAAAATCAATCGTTTTGGCGTTACGTACAACAAAAAAGGATTCTCTATTACATGGCAGTTGAGCGATATTGGCAAAGCTTATGCCGATGCTTCAAATACCGAGACTGCTAATGCCGCCGCCACAACGGGCTTGATTCCAGCTTATACTGTGCAAGACCTTTCGGCAAGTTTTAAATTCTTGAAGCATTATAATATAAAAGCGGGTGTAAATAACCTGACTGATGAACGTTATTTCACACGCCGTTCAGGTGGATATCCAGGACCAGGTATTTTACCAGCCGATGGCCGTACATTTTATGTTTCGGCTGGAATAAAGTTTTGAGTAGATGTTATAAGTAACAAAGTTCATTCTTATTTTAACAAAAAGGCTTATTTCGCTGAGAAATAAGCCTTTTAATTGAGAAGTATTAGATAATTATTTAATTGCTGACTCAAAGTTTTCGCTTGCTTTTTTCCAGTTTACCACATTCCAGAAAGCAGAAACGTAATCAGCACGTTTGTTTTGGTATTTCAAATAATAAGCGTGTTCCCAAACATCAAGAGCCAAAACTGGCGTTCCTTTGTCGCTTGCTACATCCATCAATGGATTATCTTGATTGGCTGTCGAAACGATTTTTAATTTCTTGTCAGGCGTTACGATTAACCAAGCCCAACCCGAACCAAAACGAGTAGTGGCAGCTTTACCAAATTCTTCTTTCATTTTATCGAAACCACCAAAAGTTGCTGTGATGGCATCAGATAATTTCCCTGAAGGCATTGGTGCGGCATCCCGACCGCCAGCATTTGCTGCCATAATTTGCCAGAAAAATGTATGATTCCAATGTCCACCACCATTATTTCTTACTGCAACTGGGTATTTGCTGATATTGCTCAATAATTGGTCGATTGAAAGTTTTTCCATATCGGTTCCCGCAATGGCTTTGTTGAGGTTATCGACATAGGCTTTATGATGACGGTCGTGGTGAATCTCCATAGTCATTTTGTCGATATGTGGCTCAAGAGCATCGTTGGCGTAGGGTAGAGGAGCGAGGGTAAACATTCCGTCAAAAAATACTGGAGCTGCTTTGCTCGCATAAATATCGCTTAACTTAAAAGCGAAAGTAGATCCTATAAAGGCTTTGATCAAATCTTTTCTGTTCATGATTTTATTAAAATTATGTTAACCTAATATCTGTTAATAAAGGTAATGATTTTTTTGCAAAAGCGATATTAATTTTTTTTATCAATTGCATTAAATCCGATTTAACTCATTAAAAAATGCTTCTAATTTATAAAGGTCTAATTTCCCATCCGTTCGGACACTGCTACATAAATCTATTCCGAAAGGCTGAACGGCATCAATGGCGGCTCTAATATTTTCGGTTTTTAGTCCACCTGCCAAGAAAACAGGTACTTTTGATTGCTCAACAATTTTTCGGCTAATTGCCCAATTGTGTATTCGGCCAGTTCCACCGAGTTCTTTTACTGCCAAATTTGGGTTTCCCGAATCAAGCAAAAGTACATCAACTTTCTCCGAAATTTCGAGAGCTTCATCCAATGATTTTTCAGCAATTACATGAATAACTTGTACAATTTTTACAGCAGGAATTTCACGTCTAAAGTCATCATACGAACCTGTCTGCAAAGCATCAACAAGTTGAATTACATTTGAATTGACTGTTTTCTGATGTTTAATAATCTCCAAACTATCGATGCGACAGGTCAATAAAAATGATGCAATGGGGGGAGGTATTGTTAGGACGATTTCCCGAATCAATTCATCAGAAATGGATCCTGGGCCGCTCGGCATTTTTGCTACTAAACCTAATGCCGAAGCTCCGTAACTAATAGCTTGTTTAGCTTCGAAAAGTGAACTGATGCAGCATATTTTGGCTTTTGGTATCATATTTTCACATCAAGTTAATAGCATAAAATAATTTACTGTTTAGTTGAGGGCGAGCGAGGTCTAACGCTACTCATAAGCTATCCTACTCAAAATACTACGTCCGAGGGTTACTTCGTCAGCATATTCGAGGTCGCCACCGATTGGAATTCCTCGAGCGATAGTGCTTATCTTTTTGTTGAAAGGTTTTAATCTTTTTTGTAAATAAAAGGCAGTCGTATCGCCTTCCATTGTTGGGCTGAGTGCCAAGATAATTTCTTGAATATCAGGCTCTTGATTGACTCTTTTTATCAAAGAATCAATGTTCAAATCATTGGGACCTATTCCCATCAAAGGTGAAATAATTCCCCCCAAAATATGATAAAGTCCACGATATTGGGCAGTATTTTCTATGGCCAGTACATCGCGAGTGTCTTCAACGATACAAAGTACTGCAACATCACGGCGTGGTGAAGTGCAAATCAGGCAAATTTCGGCATCGGAAATGTTATGGCATTTACGACAAAAAGTAGTTTTTGTCCGTAAACTGATAAGTGCTTCAGCCAAAAGTTGCGTTTGAGATTCATCTCTTTTCAATAAGTGCAAAGCCAGTCTCAAAGCTGATTTTTTTCCAATTCCAGGCAGCTTTGATATTTCAATAACAGCTTCTTCTATTAATTTTGAGGGAAAATTCATTCTTTATTTTAAGTCCATGGTCAATAGAAGATAATTTTAAATAATGTGACGAAGAAGAGATTAGAACCTCTGCATCTAAACATACTTTTGTTCAAGTAGGATTTAGTAGTCTATCAACAAAAAATTATCTCAACTGTATTTCTGCTGATATTTCTCTACGACAAATTTCGTTGCGTAGGGCAGAAAGTTCCTCAAAATCGCCTGATTTTACACTACATTTGCCTTTATAATGAATAATTAAAGTACATTGTTCGGCTTGCTCAGGGGAGTGTTGACAAACATCAATGAGTGTAGAAATTACGTGGTCGAAGGTGTTTATCTCATCATTGAAAACGATTAGTTCCCATAATTTAATAGCAGAAAGGTCTTCGGTAATTTCTTCAATTACTTCAATTTCTGGATTTGGTAACGTTGTCATTTGTCTAAATTTTTGCACAAATTTGGGTTAATTATTATTTGTAGAAAGTTGATAATCAATTAGTTTTAAAAAAGAAAAATACATTTTTGGGTTAACAAAAATCAAATTCTAATGCTAAGATAATTCATTCTTATGAAAGAGTAGTTTTGTTATCGAAAAAAAAGTTTTGATATTTGGATAATATTTTAAACCTTGAACAACTTATGTCATCAACTCTCGCACTAACGATTCTGGTAATTTACTTCTTAATTCTGATTTCAATTTCTTTCTACACAGCTCGTGGAGCTGATACCAATACTTTTTTTACGGCAAATCGTCAATCACCGTGGTATTTGGTGGCTTTTGGTATGATTGGAACATCAATTTCTGGCGTAACGTTCGTTTCGGTGCCAGGTGCAGTCGGAAAAATACAGTTTTCTTATTTTCAAGTAGTTCTTGGTTATGCCGTCGGCTATTGGGTCATTGCTACGATTTTGATGCCGATGTATTATCGACTGAATCTGATTTCGATATATGGTTATCTCGAAAAACGCTTTGGTTTTTGGTCGTATAAAACTGGTTCGGCGTTTTTCTTGCTTTCTCGAACCATTGGTTCGGCTGTGCGTATGTACGTAGCGGTACAAGTTTTACAACTCGCCATTTTTGATGATTTGGGCGTCCCTTTTGAGGTGACCGTCATGATTGCAATGGCTTTGATTTTTGTTTATACTTTCAAAGGTGGCGTAAAAACAATCATTATCACCGATACGCTTCAAACGTTTTTCTTGCTTACAGCTTTAGTTTTGACAATTTATTTGATTGGAAAACAGCTTGACTTGGGCGTTGGCGATTTGTTTTCAACCGTGCGAGACAGCCAATATTCAAAGATTTTTGTCTGGGATTGGGCTAATAAACACCATTTCGTGAAAGATTTCTTGTCGGGAGCGTTCATTGCTATTGTAATGACTGGTCTTGACCAAGATTTGATGCAGAAAAACCTTACTTGTAAAAGTATCGGTGAGGCACAAAAAAATATGTTTTGGTTTTATGTAGTTTTGGTTTTTATCAATCTGCTTTTCTTGAGTTTAGGTGTGCTTTTGTATATTTATTCTGAAAAAATGGGTATTCCGATTCCTGTTAAAACTGATGATTTATATCCTTCGTTGGCTTTGGGAAATCATTTTGGAACTTTGGCTGCGGTAACTTTTTTACTCGGAATTACTGCAGCTACTTATGCGAGTTCAGACTCGGCTCTTACTGCTCTAACGACTTCATTTTGTGTAGATTTCTTGAACATCGAAAAATATGAAGAAGCCAAACGTCAGACGCTAAAGCATTATGTACATATTGGTTTTACGGCGGTATTTATCATCGTGATTCTGATTTTTAGAGCTTTAAATAGTCAAGAAGTTATTTCGGCAGTCTTCAATATTGCGGGTTATACTTATGGGCCATTACTTGGACTTTTTGCCTTTGGACTTTATCTCAAACGTCCATTATCAGATAAATTTGTTCCTTTTGTATGTGTTGCCGCACCTTTTTTGACGTATGCAGTTGAAGAATTTACGAAAGCAACTTTCGATTTTGAATTTGGTTTCTCGAAATTGATGCTCAATGGATTTATAACATTCGTAGGGCTTTGGATGCTCTCGAAAAAAGCTGAGTAGTTGAGTTCTTTAAGGAAGTCTTCGCTTTAAGCGAAGGCTTCCTTTTTACATCGTAATATTTTACTACACAAAAAAATAAAACTTGGTATGAAAACCAATATCGAGCCACTTCAAGCTGATAGCTATTATCACATCTATAATCGTGGAATTAATGGTGAAAATATCTTTAAAGAAGAAAGAAACTATGCCTATTTCCTGCAAAAATACACGCAATTTGTAAGTCCAATTGCCGAAACGTATTCTTATTGTTTTATGAAAAATCACTTTCATCTGTTAGTAAAAACTCGTTCTGAGAGTGAAATAAAATTGTTAGAATATGCTTCATCTAGAAACACCAATAAACCTATTCATTGGCTCCTAAGTAATGCTTTTGCGAGTTTTTTCAAGAGTTATTCTCAAACTATTAACAAAGCGTATAAACGTACTGGAAGATTATTTGAAGAGCCTTTTCGTAGAATATGGGTTGATAAGGACGATTATTTTACGGAGTTAATTTATTATATACATCACAATCCCGAAAAGCATTGCTTTATAAATGATTTTAGAGAATATCCGCATTCTTCTTATCAGTCACATTTGCGAACAGCTACTACAAGATTACAGAGGGATGTCGTTTTAAAATGGTTTGGAGGCAGACAAGAGTTTGAAAAATTTCATGCAAGAGGTGATACCTACAATAACTTAGATAAATTTGAAATTGAATGTGGTTAGGGTTTAAGGAAGACTTCGCTTTAAGCGAAGTCTTCCTTTTTTTACTTCACCCCACCCAACTCATCAAGTTTTGCACCCAAAACATTATTTTCATGGCATATTTCATGAAAGGAAGCGTAGATTGATCTAATGTACGGCTATTATTATTGAGGTTTAAATCAAACAAAATCTTGTCTTTTGGGTCGATTGTTACTGAATTGATTGGCTTTTCAAACTTTAACACTTTAGAGTAATCTTCTCCATTCCAACTGATTAATTCTTCTTTTCCGTCAATAAACTTGACCAATATTTCGGTTGGAATTATCATATCTCCGAGACGTTTGATGGTGCATTGATATTGACTGATTTCGCTTACCTCGTAGTCACAATCGGTTGCTTTGTAGAGAGTTTGTTCAAAATACCAATCAAAGTTTTTGCCGAATTTGAAGTTTGTTCGTTTCGGTGCGATTTCGTTGACGATTGCCACAAAATCTTTCACTGAGGGATGCTTAAAACGCCATCTGATAAAGTAATTTTGCATTACTTTGTCCATCGTCTCTATTCCAATAAGATTTTCGAGTGTTTGGAGCATCGTGGCTGTTTTCATGTAAGTCAATGTTCCGTAGGTGCCTTTGGGGTATTCCCATGATTTTCGGAAAATCTCTGAAATCTTTATATTTTTCATACTTACATAGGCTATTCTAGGCGATTCCGAGTCATTGAGTTTGAAACCAAAAAGATTTATCATTGAGCCTTTACCGTAGGTAGCGTCCATGATTCGACCTTCGTAATATTGATTAAACCCTTCATCTAAAAACGATTCTTCAAACTCATTCGAGGCAAGCATTCCTTGAAAATACTGATGACCGAATTCATGAATTGTAACTACTTCGGGCAAACGAATTCCGCTTGGTAAGCCCCAAAAAGTTTCGCCACAAGTAATAAAAGTTGGGTATTCCATGCCCGAAGAACCTGCAGCTTCAAGCGGTGGATCAACCAATGTCAGCACAGAGTGCGGATACTTGCCAAGGTGTTTCTGAAAATATTCCAGAGCCGCAATCGCTGACTGAAAATAGCGTTCGGTACTGCCACTATGTTCGGGCTGCATGATTGCTTTTATTTTTACGTGCTTCCATTGGCGTTCGCTTACTTCAAATCGAGGCGAAATCGTCCATGCAAAATCGTGTACATCATCCGCTCGGTAGCTGATGGTTTTTGTATCGTCTTTGTTTGTTTTTTCTTCTTGAAAAACACCACTTGCAGCCAAAACAAAGTTTTTTGGCACGGTCATATCAACTCGATATGTGCCAAAATCGGCATAAAACTCGCTTTCAGCATGAAACTGATGACAATTCCATGCACCGCGTTTGGCATAACGCATACCAGCTGACTCATATACTCCGATTTTCGGAAACCACTGTCCAATTAAATAAAAATCGTCCACATAGCCTGTTCGAGCAAAAATTTTGGGTAATCGAGCCTTGAAATTGATGTCGAGCGTGATGCTTTCGTTGGGTGCAAGTGGGCGAGTGAGAGAAACACTTATTGCTGTTTGGTCTTTGTCGTTGAGGTCGTCGGGTTGAATAAATTTGATTTTTGAAGTTAGATATTCACCATTACGCACTTTCATCGAAGTGATATCAATCCAACCAAAATTTCCGGTGTTTTTCTTATCTATCATTTCTCCACGAAGCTGTCCGCCCGACTCCTTCATAAAAGTCGAGTTTTTGTTTTTGAAGGCATTGAGGTACAAATGAAATTGTAATTCGGAGATGTTGTCATTCGAAGTATTTGTCCATGCAAGCGTTTCTTTGCCATCAAGCGTATGTTTTTCGAGGTCGAGTTTTACCGAAATATCATAGTTTGCAATGCGATTACTCAAAGGTTTAGTGTGAGACACTGCATTCAGAAAAGAAAATAAGAATATAATAAACAGAATATGCTTTTTCATGGAATTTTATGATTTCGTTCATGCAATTTAGAAATTAAATATTATTTCTGACTAAAAATCCTTTCTTTTGCAGAAAAACAATAAGCGATGTTTTTGCACAAAACTAATTTTTTATTGCGGGCTTTATATCCCAATTTCGTTTGGAGAAAATCTGCCGAAGAAAAGAATATATATCTGACTTTTGATGACGGTCCAATACCTGATGTAACTGAGTTTGTGCTCGAAACCCTCGAAAAATATAATGCTCAAGCCACGTTTTTTTGTATTGGCGAAAACATTAGTAAAAACACTGCCATTTTTCAGAATATAATAAATAATGGGCATTCGGTGGGGAATCATACTTTTAATCATTTGCGTGGTTGGTCAACTGATGATGTTACTTATTTGCAAAATGTAGTCAAATGTCAAACCGAAATCGAGAGAAATAGCCATCACTCAAAGTTATTTCGTCCGCCTTATGGGCGTATTAAACGTAAGCAAGCGAATAGCTTATTGACTGATTATGAAATAGTTATGTGGGATGTGCTGAGTGGAGATTTTTCACAAGACTTATCGCCTGAGACTGTCTTGCATAAAACAATTAAACACACAGATGCTGGTTCAATTGTGCTTTTTCATGACAGTATCAAGGCAAATGCAAACATGTCTTACTCACTGCCGAGATTTTTAGAACATTTCTCATGCCAAGGATTTCAGTTCTCAAAACTTTAAATTGTTCTGTAAAAACTAAATATGTGAATGTAGTAATAATCGAAGATTTCATGATTCGGTGATTGAACGCTTTATTTTGGAAAACCCAAAGGTACAAGAATCAAAAGCGACTGAATTTTAAGAAAACATTTTTTGGTAACTTATGTAAAAACTAATACCCATTATTATCAAATTTTATACTGAACTTTGGACTTTAGTTACCAAGATATTGTGGGCGATTTAAAAAAAAGTGCTTATACGATTAGCGATTGATTTTAGTCTACAGATATAAAAATCGAAAAAACTTATACGATGAATTATCCGAAAGTAAGCATCTTAGTAGCGGCTCGAAATGAGGAAGATAACATTACAGATTTGCTATTTTCGTTTAAGCAACTAAGTTACCCTAAAGATAAGCTACAAATTCTTATCGGAGATGATGATTCGACAGATGCAACGGCTGAGATTATTGAAAAATTTACTGTAGAAAATATTTTTATTCAATATATTAAAATAGAAAAACAAATTGCTGACCTTAAAGGTAAAGCAAATGTTTTGGCACAATTGGCTCATCTGGCAACGGGGGAGCTTTTTTTCTTTACTGATGCTGATATTGAGGTGCCCAAAAATTGGATTGAAGCATTTGTGGCGGAAAGAAAAAATGAAGGCGTGATGGTTGGCTTGACACTTGTCAAAAACAAAAACTGGTTTGAAGCAAGCCAAGCAATAGAATGGCTGTTTACGCTGAAATTAATGAAAACGTTGGCCGATTTCAAGATTATATCTACTGGAATGGGTAATAATATGATGGTCTCAGCGGAGGCTTATTGGGCAGTTGGTGGTTATGAAAAAATCGGTTTTTCATTAGTGGAAGATTATGCCATTTATAAGGCTATTATTGATAAAGGTTTTGCGTTTAAGCAATTATTCAAGCCTGAAGCAATGACACGCACAAAACCACCAAAAAAGTATTTTGAACAACGCAAACGCTGGGTTGCAGGAGGGCTTTCGACTAGTTCGATTCTGATTTTTCCAGCCTTAATTCAAGGTTTTTTATTGCCTATTTTGTTGATTATCAGTCTTTATTTTTGGAAAATCATTTTATCAGTTTTTATCTTAAATCTTTTAGCAAACTTCTTTGTTGGAGGCCGAATCTTTAAAGTTCTCAATCAAAATCAATTGCTAAAATATATTCCTGCTTACACGATGTATATGTATGTGTTTTGGTTTTTGCAGTTGATAGTCTATATTTTACCAACTAAATTGGTCTGGAAAGGGCGGGAATATTAGCTTTTCTTAAAAACAATAAGAAATTTGTGGCACACCATGAAGGTGTGCCACAAATGCTTTTTTATATTTCTACGTATATTCTAAGGAATAATCACTTTACTGATTACTTTTTCTGCACAAAGTTTATTGAAAGCGGCAATGTCCTTTGAAATTAAATCATTCATTTCTGTTTTTAGAAAATTCCATTGTGCATCGAGGGCGGCCAATTGCTTTTTCTGTCCGCTCGTAACTGTCGGAATGTTTGCATCAACTTCGCCTCTTACAAAAATATAATCAGCACTTAGCATATTCTTGAAATTGATAATATCATCGTTCGATTCGGCTTTGTTCTGCACTAATTTTTCTTCCCAAATTTTGATTTTTTTGACGATTGCATTTCCTGCATCTACCACTGTTTTTAGCTCTGTTTTTGTAGTCAAAAGGCTACTTACCTCACTAATTTGCTTAGAAATCTTACGCATTTTAGCGATTGATTCATGAATATCATTCACGCTATTTTCGAGTGATTTTAGCGTATTTTCTTGGTCTTCATATTCGGCAATGCTTGCATTAATGCGTGGGTCAGCGAGAATTTTTACAGGAACAGTTTTAGTCTGTTTTCCGAAGGAAAATTTTGCAGAATAAGTTCCTGGTGATATCTTGCGGCCATTATAACTGCCTTCAATAAATACTTTTGGAATACCTTTTATTGTTTCAGCTCGCATATCCCACACAAAACGATTCATACCGCCTTTTATCAAAAGCGTTGGGTCGGGTGATGGCCCACCTGGGTAAACCTCGAAGCCTTTTTCTTTTTTGCTGCTATAAGTTCTTACGATTTCTCCTTTTGAGTTGCTAATTTCTAAAGTTATGGCCGTTGTGGTATCAGGTTTAGCAGGTAAACCATAATAGAAAACTACACCAGTAGATGGATTTTCCCCTAATGTAGAACTATTTTCTTCGTCCTCTTCGCTCACTTTATCAAGTGAGCTACGACCCGACACTCGAAAAGCATCTTCGGGGGTGAAAACCGTCAAACTATCTTTTGATAATTCGCCTTTTAATTCTCTAATTGGAGCTAAATCATCTAAAATCCAAAACGAGCGACCTTGAGTTGAAGCAATTAAATCATTTTGATGAACTTTTAGATCTGTAATTGGAACAATTGGAAGGTTCAATTGCATATTTGACCAACTTTTTCCGCCATTTGTTGAAATATAAAGACCTGTTTCAGTTCCTGCAAAAAGTAAATCTTGGCGTTGTGAATCTTCACGCACCACACGCACACAAGCTCCGTACGGAATACCTTCACTGATTTTTGTCCACGTTTTTCCGTAATCGGTTGTTTTATAGATAGAAGGGGTAAAATCATTTAATTTATAGCGATGCGTGGCAATATAAGCCGTGGCATTATCATGTGGCGAAACTTCTATTGCATTTACCAAACATTCTTCGAGGCCAGCTGGTGTTACATTCGTCCAAGTTTTGCCATTATCTTTTGTGATATGCACCAATCCATCATCGCTACCTGCCCAAAAAACACCTGCTTCATTTGGTGATTCTGTAAGGTAGGCAATTGTTGAGTAGTTTTCTCCACCTGCACCCTCGTTGGTGTATGGAGCTCCGCCCAAACCTAGTTTTGTAGTATCTTTTCGAGTCAAATCAGTTGAAAACTCTGTCCAGGTTTTACCCAAATCTGTTGTTTTCAGTACCACATTTCCTGCATGATAATAGGCTTTTTCACGTTTTGAGTAGATAATCGGAGCGTTCCAGTTGAAACGATACTTCATTTCTTTCGCTTTCAAGGCTTGGTATTGAATTGGGGCAGTCATTATACCTTTTCCTTCTTTGTTTTGTAAATCGAGTAGCTCTATTGTGCCTTGATAGCTCCCACCCACTACATAGCGAGGAGCGTCGGGGTCGAATGCCAAAAATGCACTTTCACCACCTGCCGAGGCTTCCCAATCTCGCTCACGAATACCGCCACCGTTGGTTACTCTGCTCGGAATCATGACCGAAGAATTATCTTGCTGACCGCCATAGATTCTGTAAGGAAACAAATTATCGGCATTTACTCTGTAAAACTGAGCTGTTGGCATTTGGTTTTGTAGAGAGAATGACTGTCCACCATTGAACGAAACGGCTGCACCACCGTCATTTCCTAAAACCATATTTTTACCATCTTTCGGATTCATCCATAAATCGTGGTGGTCTCCGTGGGTTCCACCAAAAACACGAGTGAAGGTTTTGCCACCATCAATAGATTTAAGTGCAGGAGAATTGAGTACATAAACAATGTTTTCGTTGGTTGGGTCTGCAAAGATTTCGATATAATACCACGCACGTTGAACCGTTCGGTGGTCTTTGCTAACACGAGTCCAAGATTTTCCTGCATCATCAGAGCGGAAAACGCCGCCTTGTTCTTTTTCAGTATCAGATTCAATTACTGCAAAAACTCGGCTTGGATTAGCTCTCGAAACTACAATTCCCATTTTACCTAATTCTTTTGGCAAGCCTTTATCAAGTTTTGTCCAAGTTTCGCCGGCATCCACTGATTTATACAAGCCACTGCCTTTACCTCCACTAACCATTTGCCACGGCAAACGTCGGTAGTCCCACATCGCGGCATACATAATTCTTGGGTTTGTCATGTCCAAACTTAAATCGGCACAACCAGTATTATTATCAACAAAAAGTATCTTTTTCCATGTTTTACCACCATCAATCGACTTATAAACCCCTCTTTCTTCGCTAGCACCATGCAAAGCACCTTGTGCAGCCACATAAATAATATCAGGATTTTGAGGGTGAATGTTGATGCGAGAAATATGACGAGTAAGGTCGAGACCCATTTTTGTCCACGTTTTCCCTGCATCGGTCGATTTATAAACGCCATCGCCATAAGAGGTCATTACACCACGAGGTGCGTGTTCGCCCATGCCCACATAAACAACATTCGGGTCTGATTCAGCGACTGAAACTGCCCCAACTGTGCCAGTTTTGAAAAAGCCATCAGAAATATTTGCCCATGAAAGTCCTGCGTCGGTAGTTTTCCAAAGCCCACCGCCCGCTGTACCCATATAATAAACTTGTGGATTGCCTACTACGCCCGAAACAGCCACCGAACGTCCACCACGAAATGGTCCAATGTTTCTCCATTTGATAGCCTTAAAGGTGCTATCGTAATTGATTTGTGGAGGCTTAACGGTCTGTACAACCGATGTAGTGGGTTTAGGAGATGCTTTTGTTTTCTTTTTGTTTTGGGCAAAAGCACCGAAAGAAGTAAATACAATCAGTAGAAGGATTGATAGTTGTTTCATAAGTTTAGGAAATGGGTTTTTGTTAATGAAGATCAGATTTCTCAAAGATAGAAAATATCTCGATATGCTTGGTTATATATTGCTATTCTATCCTGTTTTTAATCGACAAAAAAGTGATTTAATGGGGTGAAATTTGAATGTTTTAAAAAAAAATTTTTTGGCTAAGGCAAATATTCTACATAATTTGCAGAATCAAATATATTTCTTCCATTTAAAGTAAATCCAAAAACCAACGGCAATTATTACCATGCTGCCGAGTGTATAAAAATACCCATTTGGATTGTGCAATTCGGGTATATTGTCGAAGTTCATACCGTAAATTCCTGCAATGAAGGTTAAAGGCATAAAAATAGCTGTAAAAATCGTAAGCGTTTTCATGACCGAATTCATTTTATTACTCAAGCTTGTGAGATAAATATTCTGAATATTTTCAATCATTTCTCTGTAAGATTCAATCGTTTCGAGGGTTTGTAGAATATGGTCGTAAACGTCTCTTAAATAAATGATTGTGCTTGCTTGAAGCAGGTCAGAATTATCACGAGTGAGTGTGCCAAAAATATCACGAAGGGGTAATATCGCCTTACGAATCTTCATTAATTCTCGGCGAAGTTCATAAAGTGAAGTTTGGTCGTCTCGGTGGGGGGTTTCAATGATTTTTATTTCTATTTTCTCCAGTTTTTCGCTAAATTTTTCAAGAACTACATAGTAATTATCAACCACCACGTCGCAGAGTGAATAAAACAGATAATCAGCTTTGCCACGACGAGTTTTTCCGACTGATGCTTTTAATCGAGCAAAAATTGGAGCAAAAACATCAGAATTTTGTGTTTCTTGAAATGAAATAACGTAGTTTCTTCCTAAAACTAAAGCAACGTGCTCGGATTCAATTTCGTTAATTGTCTCGTTTATGTGCAGCATTTTCATTATCACAAATATATTTTGCTCGCCAAAATGCTCCAATTTGGGCTTTTGCTCAGTATTGAGTACATCTTCAAGTAAAAGCGGATGCAAATGATAAAGTTTGCCGATTTCTTCAACGATATGTACTTCGTGTAAGCCATCAACATTGAGCCAATTTACATGAGTTTCGATTGTTGAAAATTGACATTCGATGATTGATTTAACTATTTTTTGCTGGTAAATTTCATCATCAAACTCGATTAATTTAACAACAGTCTCAAACGGCACATCTTTGCCCACATACTCAAGTGTTCCCGGCGAAGTGAAAGCTTTTTTTTGTACGTATTTTTTGTACTTTTTGTTATGTTTCGACATATCTTTTACCCTT
>Ga0114967_10000055_pt1 | contig 85344 bp, 57 predicted proteins | sample M_130628_MF_Meta_FD_92639 | JGI IMG/M metagenome (GOLD analysis project Ga0114967, IMG submission 92639) | Freshwater microbial communities from Lake Montjoie, Canada to study carbon cycling - M_130628_MF_MetaG | ecosystem: Environmental > Aquatic > Freshwater > Lake | place: Lake Montjoie... | reverse complement strand
GTTTTCTTCTTTTTTCTCAAAAACTACTTGTTGGTTAGGTGTCAAAAAAATTTGTTCGGGGTGAGAAATGTTTTTTAGGCCGACTTTTTCTTCTCGATAAACCGTTACATGACCTGTTCTTACTGCTACTTTTATGTTGTTTTCACCATTATAGGCTCTTATATTAAAGCTTGTTCCCAAAACTTTCGTTACGATTCCGCCCGCATAAACCAAAAATGGGTGTTGCGGGTCTTTTTGCACTTCAAAGAATGCTTCACCAGTTAAAAATACTGTTCGAGTTTGTTCGCCAAAATCAGTTGAAACCTCTAATTTACTCCCTTTTTTTAGGCTAACTTTACTGCCGTCACTGAGTGTTAGGTTAAGTGGCTTAATACCATTATTTTCAGTCTCGGTTGCTTGTGTTGGTGTTGTTTTTTCAACTTTAAAAAGTGAGATAATACTGGTTTTCTCTAAAATTAAGCCAACTGTGAAAAGTATTAAAATTACTGCTACCGCTCTAAACCAGTTTTGTTGGTAAAATTGAATTGTAGGAGTTTCAATATGATCTAAAATTTCATTGATGTTTTGTTCTATTCTATTAATAGGTATTTCGATTTCCTCAATTTGTAAAGCAATAACTAATGATCTTGCTTCCTCAATGATTGCCTGTTTCTCTGGATTTTTATTTAGCCAGTTTTCCCAATCGAGGTTTTCTTTAGGTAGTTTACCCAAAACCCATTTTCTAAAGTAAAGGTCTTGCACGATATCTTCAATATGATATTTTCGATATTTGTCCATTTTAGATAAGTAAATACTTTTGAGCAATTGTTGATGAATGATATAAAATGATTAAAGAATCGTTTTAAGAATAAAAAAAAGCGAAACGACCCAGTTTTTGCGTAATAATTTGAGCGATTCATAAACCAAGTTGATGGCGGAATGATGATTGATAGCCATAATTTGGGAGATTTCATCATACTCCAACTCTTGATAAAATCGAAGATATAAGGCTTCACGCTGACGCTTAGATAAACTTTCTAAATGATGTTTGAGTTTAAGGAGTGTTTCATGTTCCGTTTCGTTGTTTATCAAATACGACTCAATATTAAATTGTACTTCAACATCGTATCCATCTTCGAGGTCGGTTACTCTTTTATGCCAAAAACTTCGCTCCTTCTCTTTAAAAAGTCTTCGACGATACGATGCCACCAAATAAGCTTTTATTGACTGTGGTTCTTCGAGATTTTCTCGCCGATTCCAAAGGTCAATAAAAAAGTCTTGTAGGCAATCTTGAGCAAAATCACTGTTTTTTACCAACCGCTGCCCATAATTATAGAGCGATGGATAAAATTGATTCAAAAGAATTTCAAATGCTTTTCTATCACCAGATTTGAAGGCTCGCCAAGTTTTTGTTTCGGTTAGAGATAAGGATTCTTGCATTTTAAAAAAATTATGAATCACTTGTTGTTGTAATATTTCAAGTAAAAATAAAACAATATTTAGGTTTTTCTTAGAAGAGCCGAAAAGTAATTGGTAATCCTCAAAAAAAACAAACTTTTTTTTAAAAAATTTAAAAGGAATAAAAATGGAGTTTTAATATAATTCTTTCATGTACACATTTTGTTCATTATGTGAAAAAAAGTAGTTTATCTTTCAAACAAAAATTCTGTTTATCTCCCACGCTTTATCAAGAATGCTGACAATACCTGTTCAAAACATTATGCAATATCTGCTTCTGCAAAATCATTCTAATATTATCAAACCCAACTAAAATAATGGCCTTATAGGGGTGCTTGCCTAGTTGAGTTTTTACTTTCTGTATTTGAAGTGCTTACAAAATCGTAAAATCGAAAGGAGGTATAAAAGCCGTTGGGTGTTCGCTATAAATTTTAATGCCGAGAAAGCTCTCGATGATAATAACAGTTTTAAAGATTGAGAAACAAAATATTATTACTCAATCTTTAAATGGCTAGACTATTTGGTGGGGGGATGAGGACAAGGACAGTTTTCTACGCTTGGCTTTTGTATATCAATATCAGCTTAATCTAATAAGTTGAAATTGTTTTTTGCTTTCACATCATTTTAAAATTTAGCATTGGCCTATCTATTTCTTTTGTTTTTAATATCAGCTATGATTTTACGCATTACTTCTTTTTCTACTTCTGTAAAGTCTTTGCTTTCGACAACGAAATAAATACCCACTGGTTCTTTAATATAGCCTTTATCAAATTCTCATTGCCAATTGTTGAGCTGGTTTAGCTTTTTTTTACGTTTAATTAAAAATTCGCTAAATGCTTTTTGGTCTTCTATGCTTGGTTTTTGTGTACCAAACTCAATATCAGCATAATCTAATACTTTAAAATCAATCTTTGTTTTCATCTTTAAAATATCTTTTAATTAAAGTAATTGCTTCGGGAGTATCATTAAACATCTGATACCCCCTAAATTGCTTTGCCCCTAAAGTCTTTTCATAATGATTGATTAGTTTAGTTTTAGAGACAAATGAAACTACTCCATCATTCCCTAATTCTAAAGATGTTTTACAAGAAAAAGCTACTAAATTCCCTGCAATACCCGCATACAGCTTTCCAGTTCCCTTATTGAAAAACGAACTTTCTATCAAGTGAATGTAGTTATGGTCTTGTTTATCCTCAATAGAAATCAGTCCTTGAATTACTTTGGGATTCTCTTAAGTTACTAACTTAAAAGTACTATGTTCAGTATAGCTAAGCTCTTTTAGCCAATCAAATACCCATTTGTTGGCAGAAAAGCCATTTTCTCCTTTCTTTAGGGGTAAGATAAGTGTAGCAAAGGTTTCACCTGATATAACATTTTCTATCGAATTTGTTAGCTTATCTAACTCAATATCTATTCCTTATATACTTCTTTATGTGGTGAATAAATTTACAAAACAACTCACAATACACAAATTTTTTACAGTAAAATATTATATTTTATTGTAAAAATACTTTTTTAAGACTTAAGGTACTTTATTCATTTGGATGAGAATTTGAAGTCATATACGATAGGTCCTAAATACTTTTATTCCCCAATCTTTGCTTTGAATTTCCTTCCAAATCATTTTTAATTACCCCAATAAACACACACTGAAATAGATACCGAAGCTATATTTGAACATTTGTATTAGAATACCAAGAAAGTTGTAAAAAATTAATCCGACTACGGATTGATAAAAATAAATTAAGTGTGTCAGTAAAAATCTCCTTCTTTGATTTGTTTACTCCATCTATATTATTTAAAACTGTTGTGATTGTTTCTTTTAGCTCAGTCATGGTGTTTTGGTTTTTGGTTTGCAAATTCAAAACCAACATGCCTTTTTTATCGTTCATTTTTTAGCGAACTATTGGATTTAATGAAGTTGTAAAAATTGACTATTGGAGACAAATTACAGATTTTATTTTTTAATAGGCATATTTGCATTCATTTCAATCAATCTTTTGAGCAATAAATCATTTAATTCATTAGCTTTTGAGATGTTTGTCTTTGATAAGTCGTTGGTTTCGGCAATATCATTAGCAATATTAAAAAGCTCAATTTTATTGGTTTCGTAGCTCTTTATTAATTTCCAATCACCCAATCTTATTGCTCCAGCTGGTCTGCCTAATTGATTGCTAAAATGAGGATAATGCCAAAATATATCAGTTCGCTCAATATTTTGAGTAGGATTTTTCAATGATAAATAAAAACTTTTGCTATCTAAATTTTCATTTACTTTTTCACCCAAAACTTCCAAAAAAGTATTAAAAAAATCCGTATTTACTACTTGATTTTGACAAGTGCTATTAGCAATAAATTTATCTTTCCAACTTATAAGTAATGGTGTACGAATTCCCCCTTCATAAACATGACCTTTCCATTTTCTAAACTTTGAAACGATATTTGGCGTTGGCCCCAATTCGGGTAAGCCTACAAATCCATTATCGGAAGTAAAGACTATAATCGTATTTTCGAGGAGATTTTTTAATTTTAAATGTTCAATAATTTTTCCAACGCCATCGTCCATACTTTCAATCATGGCGGCATAATTTGGATTAAATTTATTACCATATTTTTCGTATTTCAGCATATATTTTGCTAGTTTATCTCCTCTTGGTATAAGCAAAACATGAGGGGCGGAATAGGCTAAATACAAAAAAAACGGTTGATTATTAGGTGTTTCCTTGATAAATTCAATGGCATAATCACTTAGTTTGTCTGTCAAATAATGTGTGCCGTCATCTTTCCATTCATTTTTTAAATTATCTTCAAAGATGCTATAATTATAATAATCTAGGCCGTTTTTACCAATAACTTTGCCAAAATCAAAGCCTTGTCCCCAAGCGGTTTCGCCCTCAGCAATTCCCAAGTGCCACTTGCCAATCATGGCAGTTGTATAGCCTTTTCCTTTCAATTTCTCAGCAATCGTAATTTCGGAAGCTGGCAATGACCGCTGCCAATTTGCTGGATTTACAGGTGAAAGGGAATCTTTTCGTTCACCACCTATAAAATTTGTTAATTTTGTTCGGGCAGGGTGCTTACCAGTCATCAAAGCTCCCCTAGAAGGCGAACAGACAGGGCTTGCTGAGTAGCTCTGAGTAAATAAAATGCCGTTTTTGGCTAATTTATCAATGTTTGGGGTTTCGTTAAATGGATTTCCATAACATCCCAAATCTTCCTGCCCTAAGTCATCAGCAATGATAAAGACGATATTTGGGCGGTTTTGAGAATAAGCATTAAGTGAAAAAAAAAACAGTAGTAATTTGAGAAATTTATTCATTGAAGTACTGTATTTAGATTTACAAATAAATGATTTTTATTTAACCGAACACAAAATTATATATCTGATAAAAAGTGATTAATTCTGAAATGTCCCTACTTTATCCATCTCAAAACAATTTGAAAAAGACTGATGTCTTTTATGTATTTTTGAGGTATTTTTTTAAACTTTTTAGTAAGTGTTTTGAAGAATGCTCCAAGAAAGACCAACCGAGCATATTTGTGGAAAATTCACTTGATTACTCTCAATTATGCCATTAATCATGGTTACATTGTTTGAAATAAACGTTGGGAAAGTCCATTTAAGTCTCAATAATATGTTTTTGAAACTCTTTTAAAAGAATTTGTACATATTTTAATTATTTATGTCTGCTTTACATAAGCTAAAGATACTTTCACAGAATAATTATAATAATTGTAAAAAAATAAAGAAAATTATATTCAAATTCATCACTAAATAAACATTGATTTATAAAAAGCTAATCCCTCTGATGCTAATTCATCAGAACTATTGGCTAAAGGTCTCCAAATTGAAGCGGCTTTGGCCAATTCTTCGGAAGGGGCACCGAATGTTTCTAAAACTATGGCTCCTTCATAACCTATTATTTCTAGAGCATTTTTTATTCCAATCCAGTCCACATTTCCAGTCCCAGGGGTTCCTCTATCACTTTCATTCCCTTGGATATGACACAAAAGATCTTTTCCAATTTTTATTATGGATGATGCAATGTTTTTCTCTTCTATATTATTATGAAAAGTATCTAGAGAGATTTTTATATTCGGACTCGAGACTTCATTTACTAATGATAGTGCCTGATCTGCAGTATTTATCATATCAGTTTCAAATCGATTAAGTGGCTCGACTCCAATAATTACTCCATTTATTTTTGCAATTTCACCAACTTTTTGTAAATTTTCTACACACCATGCTCTTTCTAGGTTTTTTTGTTCAGAAGAAACCAATCGTGTTTTTCCAACTGCCGAATAAACAGGGCCTGTAAAAATTTGGCTGCCCATATCCGATGCAATTTGAATGCAATCTACTATATAATCAAACCCCTCTCTCCTTACCGAAGGATTAACACTTGAAATATCTCTATTGGGTCCAAAAGCTCCACTAATCGTAATTTTCAAACCTAATTTTTCGGCAATTTTTTTTAATTTATTCCAATCAATTATGTTTTTATCTTCTACCGCCACTTCAATAATATCATAGCCCATTTCGGCTATTTTGTATAATAAATCAAAAGATTGGGTATTAAAAGGAGACACCCAAACAAAAGTACTAACTCCAAATTGAATCATAATTCAGATGCAAGTTTTAAAAATTGAGAAAAACAATATAAAAACTTATAGATTCTTGATGAAATCCAAGATTGTTCTTATTAAACCAAATTTTTTGGTACTGTGATATTTTGAGGGGCAAACATTCTATTCGTTTAAAGAGTAGGCAAAACTGCCCAAATTTATTAAAATCAAATGTCAAACCCCACAAAATAATTAGAGTAGAAATGTTTTTATGAGCAAAATAAAATTAAATACTTTTTATACTAAGAAAAATCAGGAATAGTAACTCTGATACCCCCTTTCATGGCTGACTCATGTGCACAAATACCCGCACAAGTATAATTTGCTGCTAAAACTGCATCAACAGCAGAATCTCTTTCTTCAATGATAGCTGCCATAAATTCTTGTACTAAGTGCGGATGTGATCCTCCATGACCAGCTCCCTGCAAAAATGAAACATGATTTGGATCATCAATTTTTTCTCGCTTGGTAAAGTGCTTGATTTCTTCAATTAACATTTCATCCGTATCGGGTACATTTATTCGCTTAGCATTTTCTCCTCCATCAAAAATAATGTGTTCTTCGTCTTGTAATTGCTCCCATTCAAATGACATCTTGGTGCCATAAACATCATAACTTTCTCTATATTGTCTAACCACATCAAAAAGAGACCTTGTAGCTTCTGCAACCACATCCGAGTTTTTCAGAGTAAAAGTAGCAGTTTCAACAGCAAAAGGCGATCCATATCTACTAGCTAAATCATCACTTAAGCGACCTGAACCATGACAAACTACGGTTTCAGCAGTAGTGTGATTTATTTTTAATAATGGAGATATGGCGTGGGTTCCATTTAACATTGGCGGATAACCCTTCCAGTATTCATCCCATCCATCCATGCTCATATCTTGAATATGTGAGCCCCTTACAAACTGAATTCTTCCCAATTGCCCACTATCCGCTAATTGAAGTCCGTATAAAAACTCCCTGGTGTAAAGGGCTGTTTCCATCATCATATATACTTTATTCGCTCTTTTTTTTGCTTCAACTATAGCTTTACAATCATCGACAGTCATGGCCATCGGTATAGTACAAGCTGTATGTTTGTTTGCGTTAAGTGAGGCAATAGCCATTCTTGCATGATCGGGAACAGGAGTAACTATGTGTATTGCATCAACGTCCTCTCGTTTAGGAATGTCATCAAAATTTTCAAAACAGAGGTTTGGATCTAAATTAAATTTTGCGGCTATATCATCTCTCGTTTTTTTATTACGTGTACAAATTCCTACCGCTTTAATATTAGGATGACTCTGATAGATGGGAATAAACTCTTTCCCGAAACCCAATCCAACAATTACAACTGTAATTTTTTTATTATTCATGTGTTTAAAAATTGATTATTTAAAATTCAAATATATTAATTATTTTTTTGCCAGCCATTGGATAGAATTCCTTAATAAAACCTGGTAGTTAACATAATTATGTGACTCCGAATCGTGTCCTAATGCCAAACCTACAATTCTGGCTTTAGGGTGTTTAACAATAAACACAGAAGGAAATACCTTTTCAGAAGTGGACACACTCGAAGTGGCCAAAGTCTCAATTCCTAATGCATCTTTATCTGGGATGTAATAATATCGCTCATCTTTGAGTGTAAATTTAGATTCAACCCCTTTCATAATTGGGTGTTCTGGAGCGTTAACGGTCACGTCGAAACTGCCATATTTGTCATGACCTCTTGAGCCTCCACCAGCAATCTGCTTATTATAAATAGGCCAATCTTTCCAGTTATACCACATAGCAGCATGAGCAATTAATAGTCCTTTCCCAGCATCAGCGAAGTCTAAAATTGCTTTCCTGACGGCTTCATTAGGAATAGGTTTATTATTACTTAAAAATAAAACATCTGTATTTTCAATATAAATTAGAATAGAATCTGGATCACTTACATAGGTAACGTTAGCCAATCTATCGCGACTAAGGGTTACAGAGTCCGCATTTTTATACCATTTTACAAAATTATGAGAAGAGCCACCACCAACAATTAAAACGCTAATTGGCTTCGATATTATCTTAGATTTTGACTTGCCTTTTTGACAATTAAAAAGGAAAAAAGGTATTGAGCATAAAGCAAAATAGAAAAAAAGTTTTCTAAAAAGCTTTAGGTTTGACATTTGAACTAATTTGAATTTCATTTTTCTATTTTTTAAGGTTTAGGTAAGAATGGTTATTTCACATGCATTATACCCTGCATTATGCTCCAATGTCCAGGAAATGTACAAATATAAGGATAATCTCCGGGGATAGTAGGAGCTATGAACTCTATAGTGGCTGTTTCTCCTGGGTTTACTAATTTGGTTGCAGCCAAAATTTCTGACATAACAGGAACATAATTTTTTTCAACCGACTTCGGATCTTGAGCCATCAAATCAGCCGCCTTTCCAACTTTTTCCTTTGTGCCTTTTTTACAAATAACTAAATTATGTTGCATATTATCTGGGTTTTCAAGTGTCAAAACCACAGGAAGTCCTGCTTTCACATTAATTTCTTTTAAATCATATTTCATTTGCTCGGGAATTACTTTTATATTTATTACAGTAATATTTTCCGAAGTAGTTTTTTCTACTTGCGGTCTTGAACCATCAATAACAGAGTTCCTAACCTCGAAAGTAGCATTTTGAATAGTACCAACAAAATCAAAAGGAGAAGAATATGCATTACTATAGGAACTAATAGAATTTTCATTGTCAATATCTCTTAAGTATCTAACCGCTTGGATGAGTGGTCTTTTGAATAGAGATGGAATTTTCCCCTCCGCACTATGTTTTCCATCAATCTCTAATAGAATAAGCCCCTGCTGTAAAATTTTACATTCAAAATTAAATTGTTCTGGCAAAGGGTCTTTTGTTGTCACAGCATATATTTTACCATCTTGTTTTAGTTCTATTATTAGCTTATTGTTTTTAATATACATTCCAAATCCTTCCTCATTTCCTCCTTGTCCAACAATAAATCCTTCTAAATCTCTTCTATCCTTTGTGATTTTCCCTTTTATTACTATCTCCTTATTTTCAACGTTCGGAGAAATGGGGAATGAAGTTCTTCGTTGTAAAACGTAAATCTCATTTTTTATTCCAGTAACTATTTTATTACAAAGTTTATTTTCGCTTTCAGAATTTATGGGTGGATAATTGCTAGCTTCTTTTAAAAAACCTTCTCTATGAGCCGAAGAAGCAACAAACAAAGCCTGATTTATCCATTCGTCATTTTCATTATTGGGTCTTAGTGCTGCTTGATATAAAGCAGCACCAGCTGATTCAGAATATGGCATTTCAGCTATAGCTAGCATTGCAGACATCCTTACATTTGAATTTAAGTCGTTAAGAATATCATTTTTTAGAAAGTACTCTAAAGTCAAATTTGATTTAGGTAAAGTTTCAATAGCGGCTTTACGTACGCCTGGTGCTGGGTGTTTTAATGCATTATATACAATTTCAAGTGCATCTGAATTTAAACCTGCTAAAGCATTTAAACCATGCAAAGTCCAAATAGCGTGAACAGCAGGGCTGTTTAATCCTATTTCATCTACTTTTTTATCACTTATTATTTTATACAAATCTGGAATTACAGCCTGATTCTTAGATTCAACAATTAGACGCTGGGCGGTCATACGCCAAAACATATTGTCACTTTTCAAAGCATTTAATAAACCCGAGTTATCATTGGAAGTTAAACTAATAGGTTGATAAGGCTTTGATTTTTTATAGACTACTCTGTATATTCTACCAAAATTGATATCTCTTAAAGGACTGATAAAGGCGTTTCCTTGGCCTCTTGGTTGCTCTTTAAAAGGCAAAACATTTAGTGAAGGAGCTTGACGTTCGACAAAAACATTGTGCTGAATAATGAAGTTGTACCAATCTGCCACCCACAAAGCACCATCTGGCCCAACTTCAGCTTGTACTGGCCCCACCCATTCATCAGAGCTGGCTAAGAAATTCCATCCATCTTTTTCAGAAAAACCCGCTCCTTTGGGCTCAATTATGGCGTTGTGAATAATTCTAACGGTAGGTTCACAAATAAACGCCACACTATTCCAATATGATTTCGGGAAACTACGAGCCGTATAAAAATGATGACCAGCCGCAGAGGTAAAGCCACCTACCACATCAACTTGCCTTAAATTAGGTGTTAATGAATGAGAATCGTAATGGCCGTCAATTTTTTGAACGGATAATAAAGAAGAACCAGGAAGACTTCTTTGCATAACTTTTCCTGGCATTGAATAAAAAGCACTGTGCGTATTATTTGCAGTAGAAATAAACACATTGTTATCTTCGGTTAAACCCAGTCCCCAAGTATTATTACTGGTATTGCCCAAAAAATCAAAATTTGTACCATCGGGATTTACGTTATAAACCCCTGTTCTGAAACTTAGAGATTTGCCATCTTTCGTTTTTCCATTAAATCCAGAGCCTACTACTCCCCAAATCTTATTATTGAATCCATATTGCAAATTTGAGGGTCCAAAATGTGTATCTAATTTATCCCAACCTGTCATTATATTTTCTCTAATATCTGCTTTGTCATCTCCATCCGTATCTTTAAGAAAAACAAAATGGGGAGCCATAGAGACTATAATTCCTCCGTTAGCAAATACCATACTTGTGGGAATATTGAGTTTATCAGCAAAAACTGTAAATTTATCGGCTTTCCCATCTCCATCAGTATCTTCACATATTTTTATTCGGTCATTGGCGGCTCCATCTGTTTCTAGAAAAGTATTTGGATAATCCACTGATTCTACAATCCATAGCCGGCCTTTTTCATCCCATGACATCGCAATTGGATTTACAATATCTGGTTCTGCAGCAAACAATTTTACCTCAAAATCAACGGGTACTTGTATCATCTTCATAGATTCTGAAGGCTGCAAAGCAACTTGCATTTTTGGCACCAAATGCCTTTTAGTGTAATCTGATATAGCAATGCCAGAAGATTCATAAATATCCACATTGGGAATTTGTAAATTTGAAATTTCTTTTTGAACATTTTTCCCAATAGCCCATAGCACTCCACTATTTACCAATTTTTGAAAACCAGGATTTTTCCATGTACTATCACTATGCCCATAAGCAGTATAAAAAACCCTTCCTTTCCCTTCGTTTCTCACCCATGTATAAGGTTCTTGCCTAGTACCTTCTTGACGAGTCATTAATACCTTCATATCAGGATTAAGATTTTGATGATTATAGGTTTCATCCCAAGAAGTTACGAACTCAGAGATTCCCTTAGTAACGGGATGATTTTTATTTATAATTGTGGTTGAAAAAGCCCCTTGCCCGTGTGATTTAAATTGCCCCCCAATAGTTTTTATATACCAATTGGAATTTTTAAAACATCCTGAAGCTGAGTGTAAGGGTATTAAGCCTTTTCCACTTTCTACAAATTCTTTCATCGCATTCTCTTGACTAATCGAAAGAGAGTCGTGATTTGCATAAATAATTAAACCATCATAATGACTAAGATTTTCTCTATTTAAGTCATTGAGTTCTACCGTATAGGTCAAATTAATGCCTTCTTTGAAAAGAGAAATTGCAAGCCAAGGTGCATATCTGCCAGAGTCATGATGTTTACCTTTATTACCTAAAAACAATACTTCAGCTCGCCTTTTAGTCAAATGGATGTTGCTTTGTATTGAACCTGAACTTGCTTTTTTTACACATGACACAAATAAAAAGCCTGACAGTAACAATATACTTAAAAAAATACGCATTTTTAATAATTTTTTAGATTTAACAAATTTTAAAATAATGATAATTAGTCTAGCCAGACTTGCTGCGTAAACGCACCATTGACGGCTGCATCCCATACTTCGACTCTAACCCACGTTCTATTTTTCAAATTAATTGGTATTTTTAATTGCTTTTGTTCAAATGCTTTTGAAGAAGTCATGTCTATTCTTTTTCTATAAACTTGTTTTCCATCCCCAGAAATTATTTCAACAAATGTGAGTGGAAAAGTACAATTAATCGCTAAAGAAATTATTACTTTTCCATTATTTGGCAGTTTTAAAGTTTCGCCAGCTCCTTTACCATTAACAGTAAATCTTGGAAGCATAATTTCTCCTGTGGAAACAAAGAACTTACCTTGTTTCATCACATCTAAAATAGGTTTCCATCCATCTTTAAAGTTTGGTAGATGATCCATTTGCAAATAATTTACATTCAAATGAGCATAGGTTTCATTTTCAGGTTCCATTGAAAAGATATCAGCCTCAGCAATTACATGCTTTTTTAAACCCCAATTTGCCATATCATCCATTAGATCCAGCACTCTTGGGCTAAGTCTTGGTAATGATAAATCGGCAGGTATGTTCTTCCATGCGGCACCAAAAAAATGTTCTGATTTAAAAAATGCTTCTTCTTTATATTTATCAGGGAAACCAGTAGACCCCTTTGTACGAGCATGGGCAGTCCAAGCCAATCCATTTTCTATTTCCAGTAGCTTCAACATATCATGTTTGTCGCCGATTCGATATACTTTTCCATAAATTGGATCTTCACTTAAAAAAGGCATATCAGGCTTTCTTGACATAATCCAATATACTGGTTTAGGAAAAAAATCAAGCCAATGTCCACCAAAAAAATTATTGGGTTCTTCACCAGGCAATAATAAAAAATTAGAGTCTGACAGTCGGCTACATTCACTAAAAAGTGTTTTTAATTCTATTAAGCGTTGGTCATCAGGACCTTTAGGATGACCAGGGCCATGAAATTCGGCTAGATGCACTATGTTTACACCAGAATTTTTAAATACCTTTACAAAATTGGGTATCTCTGGAACTGGTTTTCCTGCCAAAACCGTTTTCATTGTATGCTCATTATGAAAATGACTAGACATTGTTTTAACCAGCTAATTCTGGGTATTTGTCATTATGGGTAAATTTCTTTACCTCCTCTAATAAAACAGCTGGGCTATCGGTATTTAACATACAGAAAAAGTTTAGCCTTTGATTAGTTTTCGGAGGGGCATTTACCCAAGGTACCCAACGCTTATCTCCCATGGGATCTTGCCTAATTCCGATACCGAATGTAGGCAAAAGACTTTTGTAGTTTTTCCCATACCAAGTAAAGTCAAGATTATAGGCTTCATCTAATGGATAAAAATATTGATGAGGAGCAGGAAAAACAGCAAGGCTTCCAGCCACATTGGAACCAATAATTGTTCGGTATTTTACAGCTTGAGCTTTACTGCTTTGGCTCAAATCTGCATCTATCGATTGCATCTGATTATCCGTATCTGCCCAAGCTATTTTTTCCCAATTGCGTTGAGCAGTTACTAAGCCTGCGTCATAGAGAATTGCCGTTGAGTCTATTTGCGTAGAAACTACAGCTGCCACATTAAATAAAGGAGAACCGTTATAAAGTGTAAGTTCAAGATTTCCAGAAAATGTTGGTGTATTAAGCTCAGAAATAACAAGAATGGTTCTCGAACCAATCGATTTTACCAAAACTCCTTTTTTCGTCAAACTTATAGCATGAGAAGTATTGGGTTTCTTGTTGGTTTTGTCAAAAAAAATATTCCACCCGTTTTGAGATATTAAATCCCTTTTACCAACAGTAAGTACAAATGCAGGATCAAGTTCTTTTGCAATTTGTTTTGAAATATTATTTTTTATCAAACTAATACTCCTAAAAAGTGGCTTATTAGTTTCCATATCAATAAGCAATTCTCCTGATTGCTTATTTCCTGCAGGCCAGTTAATTTTTATAAGATTTTTATTTATGACTAACTTGGTTTCTCCATTATTTTTGTATTTGGTAACATCAACTTTGATTTGAGCATTACTCAAATTAAAAATCAAAACTAAAATGACAAGCCATAAATGTCTCATAATTTGAGATTTTAAAATAAGTTAAAGTTTGCTTTTTGTTGATTTAATTCAACCAACAAAAAGCAAAAAAGTATAAAAAACAAAAAATACGTTAATTAAAGGGCTATTTTTCTAATTGGAGAGTATATCCAATCTTCAACTCCAACAATTCTTACACCTATTCTAGCGAAAACGTATTTTTCATTGGGGGTAGGTAGTGTAGGTATGGTAACACTCATGTTTAAATTACTAAAATTTGTAATGGTAGTTCCAACAATATCTGCTTGAGCTAGTTTTTCATTAGTCTGATTTGAGACAAACTGTGTTTTATTTATAAATAAACTTATTGTTTGAATATTCTTAGCATTGGCATCTGTTACGATCTTTTCAATATCAAAGCTTGCATTTACTTTACCAGAACTTTGGGTAAAGTTGGGCTTTCTAATCATATAAAACGGAATCACCTCAATATCTACAGTTTGTGCCCCTTTTAATGATACAATGAGAGTATCTCTAGAATTACTTGTTAATTCTTTCCACAAAAATGGACCTTGATTTTTTGGGATTGTAAATTTATAATCCCCATCAAAAGTTAAAACTTGGTATGTTCCTTCAGGAGTAAAAGTACCAGTTATAGCCCCTATTCTCCCAAAACCTGGTTGAAATAGATTAAAGGGAACTTGATTATATTCAACTCCAATAGAATCTCCTTTATAAGTCAATCTACCACTCAGAACAGATTTCGGCGGTTCAAAATTATCTTTATCACAACTTATTATTGTAACTGCAACCACTAAAAGTAGGAAGGTGAAAAGTTTATTATTCATATTCTATATTTTTTTAATAGTATTATTCAATACTAAATTTAAAATTTATTGATTGGGTTGTCTGACTAATTTAGGGTTGGATAATATCAGACTATTGGCAATCTGAGAATAGTAATTGCCATTTCTAAAGGTTAAAGCACCAGTAACTCTTCCGGGTAAGACTTCTCTATAAGTCCATTTGCCATGATTTGGATTTCCCGGACTGTGCAATTTATAGGGATATAATCCAAATGGCTGGGTGTTTCGCTTGGTAGCTACTCCAATATTAGCTACAAGATCTGCAACAGTCATTTTTGTTCCGTCCCACACATCATTGGCAATTCTCCATCTTTTGGTATCAAAAAAAGTATGCCCTTCAAATACAAGTTCAACTCGGCGTTCATGAACAATTCTATCAAAACCATTTGCGGATGTTAAGGCAAAAGGAGTGGTAAGTCCTGCCCGAGCTCGTAATTGATTAAAATATAAATTAGCTGTACCTAAATCTCCTAATTCAAAAGCTGCTTCGGCAGCATTTAACAAAACTTCACCTAAACGATACCTTATAAAAGCAAGATCACTACCTCTACCTCTCGTGCCAGATTGGGGAGTAGGATCTAAGTATTTGCGGATATAAAATCCGGTTTGAGTTCTAAACGCTAAACCATCTACCGGACCATCGGCTCCAACAACTTGGACTGCAGATGCGGTACCAGGTAAAGTCTGCAACACAGACGAATTGGCAGCCGAAACTATTTTTCCATCAGCAAGCACATAACCAGCCCAAATATCTACTTTTTTGCCTTTAAATAATGCATCAGGCAATATAATTGTTCCAGCCAAACGAGCATCTCTTCCCGCAAAAGCATCTTGCATATTTGTATAATAAATAGGATTACCTTTATCATCTCTAGTGCCAATAGGTGCATAGGTATTATCTAATTTTTCAAAAGCTTCCACCAAATTTAAAGATGGATTTAAACGGCCTGCGTCGCTATTTGCCGCCTCTTCAGACTGAGCAAAAGGCTGAGTTTGAGTAGTAAATTGATGCGTTTTCCCAGCAAATGCTTTAAAATCTTCAATAAATATTGTTTCTTTATTTGAGGCTGATTTATCATAAAATATAGCTGCAAAGTTTTCTGCCAAATCAGGGGTTGCAGTATATAATTTATAATCTCCTACCGAACCATTAATAATAGCTTTTGCTGAATTTAAAGCAATAGTATAGTATCCTGCTGCTCTGTTTGATGGAATACCCACTTCGCCGTTTGGCAATGTCACCAATGGTGATTTTACTCCATATCTTGCAATAGAACCTGCATACAAAGCGGCTCGGCATTCCATAGCTAAGGCGGCGGCGGCTGTTGCTCTTGATTTTTGAAGCGAGCTAGAAGGAAGCAAACCTTTTATTGCTTCTGCCTCGTTTATTACAAAATCATATACTTCAGATTCTTTAGCTCGAGGAAACTGAAAAGTGGTAATAGCTGCTCCATTTTCATATATTAATGATTTAGTAATGAGTGGAACACCGCCCATCCTTTTTACCATTTCAAAATAATACTGAGCTCTCAAAAATCTAGCTTCGGCAGTAAACCGTGCTTTATCAGCTGCATTAAGAGCATTAGAAGCGTCCAATCGTTCAATAAAGAGGTTGATATCACGTATGTACCCGTATTCGTAAAGACCCCAAGTTCCATAATCCCAAGTTGTAGTTGACACCGTAGAACCATCAGATGGAAAAGCCTCTGAGAATTCTACAAATGATGCCCAACCAGTTTTTAAACTTGTAAAATCTACTGCTCTATTATATAAATCACCTAGAACCGACAATGCTAATGCGGGATCTGAAAAGACAATCTCAGTGGTTAATATAGATAATGGTGGAACATCCAAAAATTCTTTATCTGTTTTGCATGATTGAGTTCCTATCAGAAGTATAATCATGGTTATCAATAATTTCTTCATATTAATTAATTTAGTAGTGTTGTTAAAATGACAAATTGAAACCAAGGTTTACTATTCTATTTTGTGGTGCCTGCATCCCGTTTGTATTTGAAATCTCAGGATCTACATTAAGAGATTTCAGATTATCAATTGAAAAAAGGTTATACCCATTCAAATAAACTCTCGCATTTTTTAATTTGAATAAATTCAAATATTTACTAGGAATTGTGTAAGCAAGTTCCATTGTACGAGCTCTAAAAAACTTTACATCAGTCATCCAAAAGTCTGAATTGGCGGCATAATTACTATGTCCATTTTTTGGATCAAATCTGTTGGCTGGAAATTTACCTGGAATCCAAGCACTATTTAAATCATAAACATCGGTACGATGCCAGCGGTCTAGAAAAATTGTATTTAGATTGCCTCCACTTGCACTTCCATTTTGGAACGCCCACCTCATTTCATTATTTTGAAACCATGTTAAACCAGAACCACCAGAGAAATCTGCTTGAAAAGTGAAAGACTTGTACGATGCACCCACTGTAAATCCAAAATTAATATTTGGATTTACAGTGGTATTTCCAAATCCACCATACCCAATAGGTCTTTCGTCAAAACTATCTATTTTTCCGTCTCCATTTTGATCTTTAAAAATTAAATCACCTGGAATTAACGTTTTATTCCCTTGACCGTCAATATTTACCTTATAATTATTTATTTGTTCTTGAGAACTGAATTGTCCCTGCACTTCATAACCCCAATCTATTCTAGATAGACGGTTTTCAGTAGAATTTCGGTATTGATCCAATGAATTTGAAAATATTGGATTAAAAGAAACCAAATTTTTAGATCGAGTATATCCTATATTCCCTCCAAAATTAAATTTAATATTTCGAAAATTATTTTGATATGATAAAGAAAGTTCTTCGCCATATTGTGCATCTGACCTTAAATTTTCTTGAGGTAAACTATAGCCCAGCTCTGAAGGAAGCAAAATATTATTTCTTGTACCTGGCAAACCCGTTCTCTTTCTATAAAAATATTCAAGCGTACCTGTTAATTTGTTATTGAACATCCCAAAGTCAATTCCAATATCTTTAATTAAACTTTGAGTCCAAGAAAGCAAGTTTGTAGGCAAGCCCTTGTCTCTTGAAGTAAGCAAAGCTTGCCCATCTAAAACGTTTGTAGTTACATTATAATTATAACCAGGCAAATATGCATAAGGGGCTACAATGTTCTGATTATCTCCCAATAAGCCATAAGATCCTCTAAGTTTAAAATCGCTCAGAATATTCTCATTTTTAAGAAGCTTCTTCATAAAAGGTTCTTCTGTAATTCTCCAACCTGCAGAAATAGAAGGAAAATATCCGACCCTTTTAGCTGGATCAAAAATATAATAGGAATCTCTTCTTGCGGATGCTTCTAAATAGTACTTATCTGCATAATTATATGATACTCTTCCAACATAACCGATGGTAGCTTGACTACTTTGAGTATCTTGATAAACATCAGCAGTTGGGAAGTATATCAAAGGTAAATTATTAGAAATTGGCACTGAATGAATTCTGTTAAACAAACTCTTTAAAAAAATACGCTCAGCCACAAAAGTAGAACCTATAGTATGCTTTCCAAATTTATTATCATACGTAATAATCCCTTGAGTTGTTGTATTAAATTCTTTTCGCTGTGTACGCTCCCTCCAAGGATTTGTGCTACCTTTTTTATTATCAAAGTAGGTGTCTGTAGTTGCATCATAACTATACGTAATAAAGGTATATTCATGATTATCATACAATAAATCAGCCACATAATGAGAGAAATTTCCTTTCACTTTTAATCCTTTTATAGCTGGTACGCTATACTCTGCACTCAAACCTGTAGTTAATACTCGCCAATTCTCATTAAATTTTCCTCCTAATGTTTGATTTAAAAAAGCATAATTTGTTGAGGCATGACCACCAAGATCACTTAAATATTTGGGATTATCATTTGCAAACGGCCTTTCGAGTGGAGTATTTCTTAAGATTGCTTGGGAAGGTAGATTATAATCGTCTCCTCCGGGCACACCTGGATTAGTTCTAGTTTCTAACCTACCATTAATATTCATATTTATCGATAAGTTCTTATTAGGCTTCGCAGTTACATTTGACTGGAAATTAGTTCTATTAAAATTCCATTCTTTACCTAAATTTGACTTTTGATTTAAATTGGTAGCAGACACATAGTAATTAACTTTTTCACTTCCACCTGAAAAATTAACATTATGGGTTGCCATTGGTGCATTGGCGTTATCCTCAAAAATATACTTTTGCCAGTCAAAACTTTTATAAGCTGCATTTGGCCCGGAAAGATCACCATTTTGTGCAGCCTTATATCCATTCAACAATTCCTGTGTAATTGCTGTTCCTTTACCTGTTCCGCCATTATAAACCCCATTGAGTTCGGCATCTGCTCTATAATACAAATAATCATACGAACTGGTTAATGCTTGGGGGTATCGAAAATAATTTTGGAAACCGTAGTTGGCATCAAAATTTATTTTTGTTTCACCTGTGCCTTTTTTGGTTGTTACAACCACCACTCCATTTGCCGCTCTTGCCCCATAAACTGCTGCAGATGCAGCATCTTTCAAAACCGAAATTGATTCTATATCATTAGGGGCTATATTGTTAAATTGGCCTTGATCTTGTTGTATTCCATCTATAATAAACAAAGGAATGCCCATGTTTCTAATTTGAATACTTGCCGAAGATCCTGGACGAGCATCTGCTTGTCTAAAAGTTACACCAGCTATTTTACCTGCCAAACCCGAACTCACCGTAGAACCCGCATGTACCCGTTCAATATCTTTGCTCGTAATTACTGCAATAGAACCCGTGACTGATTCTTTTTTCTGTGTACCAAAACCAATCACTACTACTTCATCTAAAGAGCGATCATCAAAGTCTAAGATTAAATCTATATTAGTTTGATTACCAACAACAATCTCCTTACTCAAGAAGCCAATTAAACTGAATTTTAGTTTATCAGTTGCCAAAGCTTCAATCACAAAGGATCCTTTAGAATTTGTTGTAGTACCTTTAGTAGTACCTACAATTACCACTGAAGCTCCAGGAAGCTGTTCTCCGATATCAGAGGTTACAGTACCAGTAATCTTAATAGTTTGAGCATAACTGCTAAGCGTGCTCAAAAGCATTAAAAGTGCAATAAGGCAGTTTAGTAATTTTTGTTTCATGTTTAGATATTTTTAGAAAGAATAAAAATTAGAGAAAAACATTTTACTTTTAAATATTTAATGCGTTGTGAAAATTGATTTTCGGCAGAATACTTTCAAATGATGAAAATTAATTTTTACAAAGCTATTGGTATTAAATTTTAGAATTAATTCAAAATGTATCATTATTTAAACATATTGTTTCATTTAAATAATATTGTATCACAAAATGATTTAATTTGCTTGACGATAATAAATAGACGAACGCTAAAATAAACTTATGAGAAAATTCAGTTTTGCTAATTTTAGAAGAAAATATTATTCCTTGGCAATCTTTTTATTTTGTTATCAATCAGGGGTATCTCAAACCTATACTTTTAGAAACTACCAAGTTGAAAATGGGCTTTCCAATAATACCATTTATTGTAGTTTACAGGATAAAAAAGGGTTTATGTGGTTTGGTACGAAAGACGGATTAAACCGCTTTGACGGCTACAATTTTAAAATAATAAATGATATTGAAATAAACCAAAGAAAGCCTCATGTTATTCACTGTTTATTGAATGACAAAAACGGGGTATTGTGGGTTGGTGGAAACAATGGAATTTTTAAGTACAACTATGAAAATGAGAAATTAGAGATTGTTAATGATACTTTAAAAAATGTGAGAGACATCAAAATAGACCTACAAGATAACCTCTGGTTTATATCGAAATTAACATTATACCGATACTCATTAAAAGACAAAAAGCTTAGCAAATTTCCAAATATCAAACACTTGCCGATTACGTCTCTTAGTTTAGATTCAAAAAATCAACTCTGGATTTCTACTTCAAACGGAATTCTACTTTATTATAATTCGAAATCAAACATCTTTAAAGGCTATGATATTTTTTCACATTCTACAAATTATAGTTCAAAATCAATCCAAAAAATACTAGCTACAAACAAAGAAACTATTTTTATAGGTACTATGAGCCAAGGTATTAAAGAGTTTGATATTAAAACCTCTACTTATAAAGATATTTTGTCAAAAAATCCAGACAATTCAAAAATCAATATCAGAGATATCCTATGTTATTCTCATGATGAATATTGGTTTGCCAGTGAAACAGGCATTTTTATTTTAAACAAAAGAACCAAATCAATTACCAATTTAAAAAAGAAATTTTTAGACCCGTTTACATTAAACGACAATGCAGTTTATACCCTTTGTAAAGATAATGAAGGAGGGCTTTGGGCTGGAACATTCTTTGGAGGTATAAATTATTTTTCAGAAAAAAACTCTTCTTTCCAAAAGTATTATCCTGATAACTCTAAAAATTCAATCAGTGGAAATGCAGTGAGAGAAATTTGCGAAGACAAATTTGGTAATATTTGGATAGGAACAGAAGACGCTGGCCTCAACAAATTGGATAGAAAAACAGGAAAAATCACACAATTTTTACCAACAGGTAAAAGCAATAGCATAGCAAATTCGAATATTCATGGACTTTTGGCCAATGGAAACGAATTATGGATTGGAAACTTGGAACATGGTATAGATATAATGGACATTAGAACAGGAAATGTAATTCGACATTATAATGCAGGGACGAGGTATAATCAGAATAGGAGCAATTTTTTTATTTTAAATTTTTTAAAATCAAAAAAGGGGGATATTTACCTTGCTAGTTCAAATTCTTTATTAAAATATGACGCTAAGTCCGATGATTTTGAAGAGCTTAGTTTAGTAAAAAATAGTTCTGTTGCCACTATTTTGGAAGACCATAATAGCATTATTTATTTTGGTACTTCCTACGGCTTATCATTTTTTAATCCACTCACAGGTGAATTTGGAAATCTAGTAACAAATATTAATGAAAAGAAAAATCTATTAAATCATAGAATTAATTCCATTTTTGAAGATAGCAATCAATGCTTATGGCTTGCCACCGAAGGGTCTGGTTTGTGGAAATTGAGCAAAGACCGAAAAGTATTTAAATATTTAAATATTCAAAATGGTATGCCAAGTAATATTATCTTTAAAGTTCTCGAAGACAACGACCATAAAATGTGGATAACCACTTCTAGGGGCTTGGTGAATTATGACCCACAAAATGGCAAAATAATTACATATACCAAAGGAAATGGTTTATTGAATGATCAATTTAATTATAATTCAGGATATAAAGACGCTACAGGAAAATTGTATTTTGGAAGTGTAAAGGGAATGATATCTTTTTATCCAAATAATCTATTTAAAGAAAAAATTAATGCCCCAATTTATATTACCGATTTTAAAGTTCAAAACAAAAAACAAGAGTTAGAAGGTGACAAATCGGTTTTAAATAAATCTATATTGCTAACCAATAGAATCATATTACCTCATGACAAATCCTCCTTTAGTATTGATTTTGCAGCTTTGAGTTATATTGCTCCAGAAATGACGGTCTATAGCTATTTAATGGAGGGAATAGACAAAGAATGGATTGAATTAAAACCCAAAAGAAAAGTAAATTTTACAAATCTTTCTCCCGGGAAATATATTTTTAAATTAAAGGCAGCAATAAATGGGCATTGGAATAAGAATCAGAAAAATTTAATCATAATTATTCGTCCACCTTGGTGGGAAACCACTTGGGCATATTTAATATATACTTTTTGTCTTGTTTCGATAACATATATTGTTTTGAGATATTATCAAATTCATTTAAATGTCAAAAAAGAGAAAGAAATCTATGAATCTAAGATTGACTTTTTTACCAATATTGCACATGAGATATTGACTCCACTAACTTTAATAAAGGGCCCAATTGATAATTTAATACAACAGATAAAATTATATCCCAAAATAAAAGAAGATGTTGTTTTATTAGAAAAAAGTAGCGACCGATTAATAAATTTGGTAACTCAAATACTAGATTTCAGAAAAATAGAAACCAAAGGTTTTGAGCTTGAATTTAAAGAAGTAAATGTAAAAACATTATTGAATGAAGCTTTTTATACTTTTGGGGAACTTGCAAAGAGAAAAAAAATTGATTATAAAATAGAATGTGGATCAACTGAAACAATAGCTACTGTTGATGAAGAAGTTCTAAATAAAATTTTTAGTAATTTATTTAATAACGCCATAAAATATGCCAATAAAAAAACTTACATCAGACTAGTAAACTCTTTTGAAAATCAAACATTTACTGTAGAATTTGAAAACGATGGCCTAATTATTCCATTAGAGATGAGAGATAAAATATTTGAACCTTTTTATAGACTTAAAGAAAATATCAAACAACAAGGTACAGGCATAGGGCTTTCGTTAACAAAGACTTTAACCGAGTTACTGAAAGGAAAAATATACGTAAAAGAAACCAGTGATAATTTAACAGTTTTTGTTTTAACCTTACCTTTAAGGCCTCAGTAATGAAAAAGTTTTAAAACCTTAAAAATAATAAAATATGTTAGCTTCTATATTATTAGTCGATGATGATGAAGATATTTTATATTTCCTAGAGAGAATATTGAAAGATAAATATAAGATCTTAAAATCTCAAGATGGGCAAGAAGCATTATGTATTCTAGAAAAGGAAGTGGTTCAATTGATCATTAGCGATGTAATGATGCCTGTATTAGATGGTTTTGAATTTTGTAAAATTGTAAAATCAAATTTCGAATTTTCCCACATTCCATTTATCCTGTTAACCGCAAAAAACACATTGCCTTTTAAGATTGAAGGCTTGGATTTGGGAGCAGATGCATATATAGAAAAGCCCTTTTCAAAAGTTCATTTAGAAGCACAAATTTCTAATTTATTAAGTAATAGAAGCATAATTCGTCATTATTTTGCAAATTCTCCATTTGTTAATATCAAGTCCATTTCACATTCTAAAGCCGACGAACTATTTTTAGATAAATTACATCTTACTATTTTAAGTAATATTGAAGATGAAAATTTAGACGTGGAGAATTTGGCAGATATAATGTGCATGAGTAGAATTACCCTCTACAGAAAAATAAAATCTATTTCAGACTTAACTCCCCGAGAATTAATAAGTATCACTAGACTCAAAAAAGCAGCTGAACTTTTAGCTCAAGGCGAACATAGAATCAACGAGGTATCTGTTTTGGTAGGTTTTAGCTCTCAAAGTAATTTTGCCAGAAATTTTCAAAAACAATTTAATTGTACGCCTTCAGAGTACATGATCTCAAAAAAAATAAAATCATAATTTATTCTTAACAAAATCGAGGTAAAAATATCCTTTAAGAAGACGAAACAACCTTGAATGGATTAGAGTCAGAAGCATCGGCCATAGCATTATTGAAAATTGATCCGGCATTGAACCGTAATAATCTTGTAGAAAACGCCATAAGACTAGTATTAATAGGTCGCAAAAACTACCTATTTGCTAGAACTCACGAATCTGCTCAAAGGAACGCCATCATGTACACATTTATGAGCGATTACAAAAAACATCACGTAAATCCGGAAGCTTGTTACTTAAATTCAATTTATTTTTACAATAATTTTTCGTTCAATTAAATTTTCAGTTCGATATTCCAGTATAAATATACCAGCATTTAAAGAAGTAAGGTTTAGTTGATATTGAGGTGGGTTTATGTTGTTAACATCGAATAGTTTGGTGCCATTTAAATCATAAATTGTAATTGAAGCATTATTTTGGTTAGAAGTGACAGTTAAATAATTTGTTGCAGGAGTTGGGTATACTAAAAACTCTGTTTTCTTTGGTATTGTGTTGGTGGTTACAAAATTTTCACAAGAAGTTAGGGGTGATTGAAATAGATGAAATAACCCAATTTTAGAAGTAAAAATACCATAATGATCATGATCTATATTTGGAACAGTGTACAATGAATGAAAATTAACTATTTTTGAACCATAATAGGACTTTAGATAATTAAAGTAAACAATTCCCCTGTCAAATCTTTCTCTTCCTTGTAACTTAGCTTCGCATGTAGTATCTAGTGAAGCAGATTTGGGATTATTGTCTTTTTCACCTAAAAGGTAAACAACCTCTCTTTTCTCAAACCTATTTCTTATTGTTTCTGCACCAAATATTGCTGGATAATTATATAAATTTCCCAAGCCATATTTCCAATCATTATACTCAATACAACTAGTCGTGGGAATTGCAAACTGATTTTTTGTTCCTTCAATCACTCTTTTATTGTCTATATAAAGATACGAACTTGGGCTACCAACAATAAACCTTGTACTGATTTGGTATTTTGTACATAAAATATCTACAATTGCTGTGGTGGCAGAATACCTATTAATTAATTGCCCCCCCGCCGAGAATCCAGCAATAATTATTGATTTTAGGTTAGGTAAATTATTTGCAAGTCTTAACATAATTGTATCTAAAACTGCATACGTTGAGATTCGTTGTGGTCTGGGATTTGTCGTTTCATTCCGTGAAAAAGATCCAGACTTCCATCCGTCATTTGACCAATATAGATGTTCATTGTCAAGAGAATGAAAATTTACATCCTCTTCTAACAAAAATTGAGGTGCTATAATTATAGTTGAATTAAGGTTTGTACCACTCATTGAAGCGGCTGACATCATATCAGTGTAGTAGGTTGAAGCATTTCTATCAGTTCCATGAACTACCACCACGGCCCTTTCAATTTTCGTATTTGATTTATCTAAATCATGACTTGAATAGTAGGGAATTTTCAATCTGCTTCCATTAATATTAAGAATTGCCTTCTGTTTACCGATGATATCTACTTGTGCAAAAGAACCAAAAGCAGATAAAATTAGTATACCAAACAGAAAATACTTTGTTATTTGGTGTTTTATTCGATTAAGTTCAGTAGAAAGATGTTTTAAATACATAGAATATTTTTAGAAATTAAAGTAAATAAAATTTTACCAGAATACCTGTTTTAATTGCTTTAATTTTATCTTTTAGTTTTGTGTTAATTATTATTATTATCGCTTAAAGTTTTCTGCAGTCAATTTTCGATTGTTGATTTTTTAAAATTACCTCTTTGTATTTTCCTCATATAAACTGTTTCTTCATCTCAAGCTATTTATCAAGGTTTTATTCCAAATTATGGCAATGAGCATGAGAAAGCATTTTCAGCTATTGGGCAGGTCAACAGACCTAAAAACATTAAGCGACAAATGTATGGCAGAGCCATTTTTGAGCTAATAAAAAGCGAGTAGTAATCAACAGTCATAGTTAAGCTTTCACCAAAATTGATAAAGAACGAGCAAACAACGCCGATTATGGTTCAATTTGCTCTACTTTTCTCAGTAAGAGCTAACAAAACAAAAGGAGCCTCTACGGCGAACCGATTTTACATCAAACAATGAACTATTGATTTGGTGTATTTATTGGCTTTAAATATTTCTGAAAAATGGATGATTCCAATTCATAATTAAAGTGACATTCGCCCAGTTTGACATTTTCACAACTTTATATTATATTTGATTATGGAATGAATCACCATTTATCGAATTGGCTCAAAATCAAAAACTTGACGCAGATCAGTTTAATTTTTCCTTTATTCAACCTTATATCATAGTATATGCCAAAAGCTGTAGCGATTAGCTCTTTGACTAAAAATCAAACTCGAATGTCTATCGCCATTGTGGCTGTGATGTTCTTTATTTTTGGTTTTGTATCTTGGATTAATGCCATTTTGATTCCATATTTCAAAATAGGTTGTGAGCTAAATAATTTCCAAGCCTATTTGGTAACTTTCGCTTTTTACATTTCTTATTTTTTAATTTCAGTTCCAGCTTCTTTTTTATTACGGAAAGTAGGATTCAAAAAAGGGATAATGTACGGTTTCTGGATTATGTCGGTGGGTGCTTTCATCTTTATTCCAGCTGCTTACAGTCGTACCTATCCTATTTTTTTGATGGGCTTATTTACCCTTGGGGCAGGGCTGGCGATTCTTCAAACTGCTGCAAACCCTTACATCACTATTTTGGGTCCTAAAGAACGAGCCGCTCAACGGATAAGTATTATGGGCATTTGTAACAAGGCAGCAGGAATTCTCGCACCCCTAATTTTTGCAGCCGTAGTGCTTCGTGTAACAGATAGCGACCTTTTTCAAAATCTTGGTAATTTGAATAAAGCTGAAAAAGCAATTGCTTTGGACGAGCTTATTCAGCGGGTGATAAAACCTTATTTCGTAGTTGGTATAGTACTTTTTTTACTCGGTTTGGGCATTCGTTTTTCACCCCTTCCTGAAATTGATACCGATGGCGATAGCGTAGAAGTAGCAGAAAATAAAACATCCAAAACAAGTATTTTTCAATTTCCACATTTAATACTTGGTGCTGTTGCTATTTTCATGCACGTAGGCACTCAAGTGATAGCGATTGATACTATAATAGGCTATGCGGGTTCTATGAAAATTCAATTATTTGAGGCTAAAGTTTTTCCTTCATTTACCCTTGCTGCCACAATTTGTGGCTATGTGTTCGGCATTATTCTCATACCAAAGATTATATCCCAAGTAAATGCTTTACGTTTTTGCACTCTTTTAGGATTGATCCTGACTTTACTTGTTATTTATACTAAAGGAGAAGTAAATTTCTTGGGCTTTAAAGTAGATATTTCTATTTGGTTTTTGGTAATGTTGGGATTGGCAAATTCATTGATTTGGGCTGGAATTTGGCCTTTGGCTCTCGACGGCTTAGGCAAATTTACAAAATTAGGAGCTTCTATTTTAATTATGATGCTTTGTGGAAATGCCATAATGCCGCTTGTTTACGGTTACTTTGCCGATGTTTATTCTGTTCGATTGGCTTATTGGGTACTTTTCCCTTGTTATGTATATTTGGTTTTTTATGCAATAAAAGGCCATAAAATTAGATCTTGGAAATGAAAAAACTAACTAGAAGAGATTTTTTTGCACCAGCTTTTGCGGTAAGCCTAAGCTTATCTTTGGCAAAAAGAGCCCAGGCAAATCCACAGGTTCTGCTTGGAAATCGGGTAGGAATTATAGGCTTAGATACCTCTCACTCAGTAGCATTTACGAAGTCTTTGTTAAAGGGCGATGTTGCGTTTAAAGGCTATAAGGTCGTGGCGGCATATCCGCAAGGAAGTTTAGATATAGTTTCAAGCACTGAGAGAATTCCTGGGTACACAGAGGAGGTCAAAAAAATGGGTGTTGAGATTGTAAACTCTATAGCAGATTTACTTGAAAAAGTTGATGTTGTTTTATTAGAAACCAATGATGGACGAAGACATTTAGAACAGGCTTTACAAGTTTTCAAAAGTGGAAAAAGAATTTTTATTGATAAGCCAATAGCCGCTTCATTAAAAGACGCAAAAGAAATATTTAACGCTGCTGAAAAGTATAATGTACCCGTTTTTTCCGCCTCTTCATTAAGGTTTGCCAAGGGAATGTCTGAAATAAAAAATGGCTCATTGGGCAAAGTACAAGGAGCAGATACCTACAGTCCAATGAAGTTTGAAAAAACACATTCAGATTTATATTGGTACGGAATACATGGCGTAGAAATGTTGTTTACGGTGATGGGAACAGGTTGCGAGAGTGTACAAAGAATCATCGGAGTAGATCAAGAGGTATTTATTGCTAAATGGAAAGATGGCCGAATAGGTACTTTTAGAGGAATAAAAAATGGCAAACAAGACTACGGCGGTACAGCTTTGGGCGAAAAAGGGATAAGTACACTCGGACCCTATAATGGGTATGATCCCCTATTGATAGAAATTATCAATTTCTTTGAAACTGGCATTTCTCCAGTAGATAAAAACGAAACTTTAGAAATTTGTGCATTTATTGAAGCAGCAGATTTAAGCAAAAAAAGAAATGGACAAGTAGTGACTTTAAAAAAGGCAGGCTTATAATTGATAAATAATCCTGCCTTCTACCATCGTCATTTGGATATTGATATCCTTGTCAAAAATGACAATATCTGCATCTTTGCCAATTTCTAAAGAACCTTTTTGGTCTTGTACCTTCATAATTCTGGCGGGGGTAAGACTTGCCATCGTAATAGTGTCAAGCAAGGACACTTCCGCCAACGTAAGCATAGTTCTCACCAAACGATCAAAAGTCGCAACGCTACCAGCAAACGAGTTTCTGTCTGTCATTTTAGCCACCCCATCTTCTATAATTACTTCCACTCCGTTTTTATAGCCACCTAAAAGTGATTTGCCCTCTGGCATAGCAGCCCCTCTCATGGCATCTGTAATGAGAGCCGTTCTGTTCGGTCCTTTTATTTTGTAAATTAATTTTAAAAGAGGGGCAGGCAAATGTGCACCATCAGCAATTATCTCAACATCCATGTCGTCAATCAAGTAAGCAGCTTCCACTACGCCTGCATAACGGAATGCGTTGCGACGCGTGACACCCAACATTGCGGAATAAAAGTGAGTTGCCAATGTATATCCATTTCGAAAAGCCTCTTCTGCCTCTTCATAAATGGCATCAGTATGGGCAATGGCAGGAAGAATGTTATTTTCAACTAAAAATCTACCGAATTCAATCGCTCCAGGCAACTCAGGAGCTGCACTCCATCGTTTTATCGATTTGTAGTTTTTTATAAGTTTTTTGTATTCCGCTTCTTCAGGATTTCGGATAAAACGAGGATCCTGAGCCCCTTTTTGATTGATGGCAAAATATGGGCCTTCCAGGTGCATTCCTAATAAACTAGCCCCATTTTTATTTCTACTTTTTGCTATTTCAAAAGATTCCATCGTTGCTACTAAATCCTCCGGTTCGGCTGTCAAAGTAGTGGGAAACATGGCAGTTGTGCCATATTTAGCATGAGTTTCGGCAATATTCAAAAAAGCCTCTGGTGTACCATCCATAAAGTCACTTCCACCACCCCCATGCAAATGTATATCTATAAAACCAGGAGAAATGTATTGCCCTTTGGCATCAATTTTTAGAGCATCGCTTATGTTTGGGTTGCCTTTTTCAATTCCTGAGATTTTTCCGTCTAAAACAATTAGAGAGGCATTTTCCAATATTGATTTTGGAGTTATTATTTTACCATTAAATATTTTAATTTTCGAAAACATCTTTAAACTGTTTTCGATATTTTCAAAACACTTTCTGGCAATAAATTTGCTGCATTTTGATCTAAAAAATAATCACAATTAGGATGTTTTTGTAATATACTCGCAGGATTTAAATTACTAATTTCTCCATTTAGACAGTTTTTTACGGCTTCAGCTTTTCTAGTATCAGGAACCGAACAAATGATATGTTTTGTTTTCATGATTTGATTGATAGACATACTTATGGCTTGCTTAGGAACAGATTCCAAACTTTCAAACCAACCTTCGCCAAATTGCTGTTGTCGGCAGGCTTGGTCTAAATCTACCACAAGGTAGGGTTCTTCTGTTTCAAAATTTGCTGGGGGGTCATTAAAGGCCAAATGTCCATTTTCTCCAAAACCCACAAACGCTAAATCAATGGGGTGCTTTTTGATTATTTCTCCGAGTTTTTTGCATTCTTGTTCCCCGTCATTTTCACCGTTGATTAAAAATGCTTCTTTTAAATTCGGACTTACAACAGTAATAAATCTATCCAAAAGGTATTTTCGGAAGCTTGCTGGATGTGAGATTGAAATACCTAAATATTCATCTAGGTGAAACATAGTGACTTTATTCCAGGCAATATCTTTTTCTGAAAGCACTTGTTTTAGTACCTCAAATTGGCTCGCCCCTGTAGCAAGAATGACATTAGCTGTGCCTTTTTCTTGAATAACGGTTCTTAAAATTTGAGCTGCTTTTTTGCCTGCAGCTTTGCCCATTTCTTCGGCATTTTTAAGTATAGAAAGTGTCATTTTTTTTGTTTAAACCCGTAGAAATACTTTTTTATTATAAAGAAACTTTAAGAATACCCATTTAATAATAACTATAGCCACTGCAATTACCAAAATGGAATATGGTTCTCCAAAAAGTTGCTCGAGCCATTTGAAGAAAGCTTTGGCTGTATAATCCCAATCAATAAATTTGTTTGATATATAAATGAGTATAGAGTTCATCCCAATTACTTGAAAAAAGAGCGTCCACCTATTATACTTTAAAACATCAATTACATAATAAAAAACGGCAAAAAGCAATAAACTTAATCCAACAGTTTGCATTACAAATGAACTAGACCAAAGGTTTTTATTGATTGGAAAATCAAGATTCCAAGCTTGTGCAATAATAATGGCGATTAATCCAGATAATGCCATATAAAGTGCTTTTTTAGCATGTGTTGGCTCTACTTTTTGTAAATAAATGCCAGTTATAATGCCCGCTAAAGCATTTCCAATAGCTGGAATATTATTGAAAAGCCCAACGGTATCATGTATTCCTCTAGAAAGTTTCCCTGGTAAAACATTTCTATCAATGTATGAAGCAAAATTACCTTCCATGCTCAAGTCTCCCATAGAAAATCCAGGTGCCGAAGTAAACTTAAGAATGAGCCAATAAACAATAAGTAAGCATGCAAACCAGTAGATTAGCAATGTTTCTTTGACATATAAAAAAAGGATATTCGCAAATACATAAGTGATGCCAATTCGCCCCAAAACGCTCATAAATCTAATATCATCAATGGGCTTTATTTCCAGTCCATTATTGTAAACAAGACCTAATAGGAATAGTATCAGGCCTCTCTTTAAAACTTTTAGTAAGATTTCTTTTTTACTTTTCCCATCATTCAATGCCTTTCCAATTGAAAATGGAGTAGAAACACCCGCTAAAAAAATGAATAATGGAAAAATAAGATCGTAAAATGTAAAACCATTCCAATAAGGGTGTTCCAATTGTTTTGAAAATTGAATCCAGAAAGAGTTTGGGTATAGTTTAGACAAATTATGAATTAGTTCTTCGCCACCAATAATCCAAAACATATCAAAGCCTCTCAAAGTATCTAAAGATAGCAAACGGCTTTCTACAAAAGAAGATTTTTTTTCCATGTTCTTAAACTTTTGGTTCCCAGCCCGGCTCATAACTTCTCGACCAATATTTCATGGCATTATCATCATTTATGATGTGACCATTATTTGAGTCAATGTTTAAAGTTCGGCCTGTACGTTGAGCGATGTTACCTAATTGCATCAGTAGAGTGCTTTTATAACCACCATCAATATTGGAAATCAAGGGTGTTCCTTTTCTAATTCCATCAAATAAATTCTGGATATGTAGGGCATCTAACTGTTGAGATGGGTTTTGAAGGTTTCTTGGATCAATTTCGAAGTCATTTTTTACTTCTTTTATTAATTTATTTTTTAGGTCAAAGATTTTGTAAGCATTTCCACTTCCTATAAGCATTGAGCCATTTTCGGCATAGAATAAAACACCAACGCTATTTTCTTCGTCAAGCTTGCCGTTGCAAGATCTACCTTCCCAAGTAATGAGACTTTTGTTAGCAAATTCCATAGAAATTAATTGAGTATCTGGTGTTTCCCAATCATCTTGATAGCGATAACGCCCACCCGAGGAATTAACTTTAGATGGAAACTCAACACCCAATCCCCATCGGGCAAGGTCAACCATGTGTGTACCATTATTGAGTGCTTCACCTGTACCCCAATGCCAAAACCAATGCCAATTATAATGAATCAAATTATCCTGAAAAGGCATTCGGGGAGCAGGTCCCTGCCATAAATCGAAATTTAACCATGACGGGACAGTCACATTTTTACCTATTCCAATTGATGACCTATTATTGGTATACCATGTTTTGGCATAATACGGGCGACCTATAACTCCTTCGTGAAGCTCTTTAATGGCTTGAGCTACATTCGGCCACGAGCGTCTTTGGTTACCCATTTGCATAACTCTATTATATTTTTTAGCCGATTGAACCAGCATTTCGCCTTCTTTTGGGTTATGGCTACACGGCTTTTCTAAATAAACGTGTTTGCCGGCAGCACACGCCAACAAGCCGGCAGGAGCATGCCAATGGTCGGGTGCAGTAACAATTAGTACATCTACATCCTTGTCTTCCAATGCCTTACGGAAATCTGGAGTATCTTTAGGCTTTTGTTTTTGTATCTTTGAAACTTCGTCAATGCAAATCTTGGCTGCTCTTGAATCAACATCACAAATATGCAAAACCTCACAATTTGTTTGAGAAGCAAAGTTTTGGGCTACAGCCAAACCACGGCTATTTACGCCCATAGCTGCCACTACTATTTTTTCGTTTGCACCATGTATTTTAGCATAACTTTTGGCCGAAAATTTTGGCAAAATCCCTCCATAACTTATGGCGATAGTACTTGCAGATGCTTTTTGTAAGAATGATCTACGTGATTTATTCATTTTTAAAAATTTTAGGGTACTTATAATTGAGATGCTTCCCTTAATTTAGACTCGTACAATATTAAAATAAATTAATCTAATTTTCTTAGTATTTATCAAAAATTTTAGGTCCAAATACACCATAAATCAAATAGATTTAAGTCGCCAAAAGGCATAAATTTAGAGAAGTACCTGATTTTCTAGCAAATAATATTTTTTTGTATCATTAAAGCATGGGCATGTGAATAGAATTTATGTTTAGGTCAAATAAAAACAACTTATAAAATCAGACTGTCGATGCAGGAGCAAAAATAAAAACTTATGGTAATAACAGTTAAAACAAAGCAGTGAACTTAGGTCAAAAAAATCAAATTTTCCTAATTATCCGATTTTTAAACCCTAATAAGTTTATAAGGATACACTTTACCTGCATTCCATTGTGGTACATACAAATTGTCATCATTATCTACGCAAACATCGTGACAATGCTTAAAAATGGCTTGATCTTGCACAATTGGTTGCAGACGGCCATTGACGTATATTGGGGCTGTACCTCCTGGGTTTGAAACCACAATATTGTCTTTATTTAAAATGGTCACAAAACCAGAATTTAGAGTTAGATAATTGTTCTTTAAAGCAGAAAAACAAACTCCGGAGTACAACATTTCGCCTTTTATTACAGCACGACTTAAATAAGCACCAGGAGTGTAAATTGATTCAATATACTTGCCTTCAAGAGTGAAACGTTTAAAACAATTTTTCATTCTTGCAGTACACAAAAGCGTAGGGTTTTTCGAATCACGGAGGTCAAGTGTAATACCATGAACTTGTTTAAATTTATCTTCTTGAATGGCACTATCGCCACCGAATTTACGAATAAATTCACCCTTGCTGTTGTATTGTAAAATATACTGACTCCCATAACCATCAGCAATATAAATGTCGCCATTGGGCCCTATACATGTTTCTGTGGGTTTAAACTTATCACATTCTTGATATTGACTTATAAATTTTGGATGTTTAATTGTAAGTAAAACATTACCTGTTAAAGTAGTTTTATATACTTCATCTCTCATCAAATCGGTAATATACAAAAACTCAGTTCCATTCTCTTCATGTATGGTAAGTCCGTGTGCTCCTAATAAATTTAAGGTCCAGTTTTCAAGTAATCTACCCGATTTATCATAGATTAAAATATTGTTTCTTGGTTCATTTGTTAATAGTATGATTCTCTCCTTTTTATCCATTACCATTTCATGACAATCATTTACCGGATATTTGTTTGGATCTAGAACTCCCCATTCTTTGTTTACTTTATACCTATAATCGCCATGCCCAATAACTAAATCCTCTGTTGTACCGAAGGCGAGGGTACTAATAGGTTTAGTCAATAATGTGCCGCTTAATACTATTGATGCATCTTGGATGAAATCTCTTCTATTCATAAAATATTATTTTTTCACTAAAATGTAATCCTCACCAATATCTATTTTTACTTTAGGATATTTTTTTTTACAGCTTTCTACCCCATTAGGCGTTACCTTACTACTCCAACAGTAAATATTTTTTAATGAGCCCATTTCACACAATTCTGTCAGGCCTGCATCATCAATTCTAGTTCCAACGATGTTTAAGTATTGTAATTTACTAATTTTTTTCAGGTCATTAACTGCGATACTAGAAGTATTTGTATTGGCGAGATTAAGTTTTAAAACGTTTTTACATTGACTTATAAATTTAAAAGCCTGATCATTAATTTGAGTATTTGCCAAATTTAACCAAGCAATATTATCTTTAATTTCTTGTAAAACATTGAGCTGCTGATTTGAAAGACTTGATAAACTTACTGCATTTACATCCAAATAAGGACTTCCTTTTGAGATACTGTTTACTTCCCAAAGCGTTTCCTTTAGTTTTAAAAGAACCAAAGAATCTGCTTTTTTTATAGGCGGTAAACCTAGACTTGGTTCGGACTTTTCACTTGATGCAGCCAAAAATGTATGAATAGTGTCATTTTTAATTGCCTCGCTAATGCTTGTTCTTTCTGATGCTCCATTATTAATCCACCATTTTAAAAGTGTAATTTCATTGCTCGTCAGCTGCTTTTTCCCTTTAGGAGGCATTCGTTTTTTATCATCCAAATCAAGTAAAGTTCTTTTTACAAGTTCACTATGTAGAGCATCACCAGCTACTATTGCTGGCCCAGTTTTTCCACCTTTCAATAATGCCGCATAGGTCTGCATTTTAAGGTTGCCTTTTGTTTTATTTGGATTGTGGCAATTATAGCACTTTTCACTTAAAATGGGTGTAATGAGCTTGTCGTAAACACTACCATTTGTGGTACCAGTTACAGGAACAAATGCAAAATTGCTTAAATTTTTGTCAGAATATTTTAAGTTATCTATTGATAAAAAATCAAGACCATGAGTAAGGCTTCCTCCATAATGACCCGCCAAAACTAAAAACAATAGCATAGAACCAAAAAGAAGATTTGATATAATTTTAAATTTAGAAAAATCCGAGCCTTTGTATTTCCACGCCCACAAGGCTACCGTAAAAAAACTAAGAATTATACCTGTCCACTTATGTTTGTTTAGCAAATCCACATCGTACTCGGCAGACAATGAAAGAAACCAACCTAATATAGCCGCTAAAACAGAAGATACGGATCCAATCAATAACACTAATTGTATTTGTGCAGGCGAGGTTCTTTTTGGAAATAGATATTCTAATATAGCTGCAAGGGCGAGAATACCAATCGGAAGATGAACCATCAATGGATGAAAACGCCCAATAAAATCTAAATTCATGCTATTATATCTTTAATAACCTGACCATGAACATCTGTCAATCGATACCTACGACCTTCATTTTTATAGATAAATTTTTCATGGTCAATTCCTAGCATATACAGTAGTGTAGCCTGAAAATCATGAACATGTACTTTGTCTTTCACTACGTTATGAGCAAAATCATCGGTTTGTCCATATACTAGTCCTGCTTTTACGCCACCTCCGGCCATCCAAGTTGTATAGGCTCCAGGATGGTGATCACGACCAAAACCTTCTGGCGTTAGTTTTCCTTGTGAGAAGCTGGTTCGACCAAATTCTCCTCCCCATATCACCAAAGTGTCATCTAATAATCCTCTTTGTTTTAAATCTTTTACCAAAGCTGCCGAGGCTTGGTCGGTTTGTTTGGTAGCCTTTCGAATACCCGACGATATGCTACCATGATGGTCCCAGCCCAAATGATAAAGTTGCACAAATCGCACATCCTTTTCAATGAGCCTTCTTGCAGTGATACAATTATGAGCAAATGTACCCGGCTTGGTGACGTCGGGGCCATACATGTCTAAAATATGCTTTGGCTCTTTTGAAAAATCAAGAATATCTGGCACAGCCATTTGCATTTTATAGGCCATTTCTGCCTGCGTAATTTGACTTTCAATTTCCGGATCTTGCCATTTTTCGTTTTGAACAATATTAAATTGCTTAATAAAATCCAAAGCCCTCCTCCTATCCAAACGTTCTACACCATCGGGTGTTTTTAAAAAAAGTACTGGGTCTTTAACCGACAAAAATTGAACTCCTTGGTGATAGGAAGGTAAAAAACCACTACTCCATGCAGCACTACTTATGGGCTGATCGCCCCCGCCTTTTGATAACATTACAATAAAGGCAGGTAAATTTTGATTCATACTTCCCAAGCCATAACTTAACCATGAACCTATACACGGTCTGCCGCTCAATTGGTTACCTGTTTGGGTAAATATCATTGCAGGTTCATGATTTATTTGGTCGGTAACCATACTTTTAACAATACATAATTCATCAACTATGGAGGCAGTATGAGGAATTAGTTCACTAAGATAAGTACTGTTTGAACCATACTGTGAAAAATTACAAGCCGGCATGGCCAGTGGAAATGAATACTGGTTACTTGTCATACCCGAGACCCTATTGGCTCCCATTACCGAAGGGGGTATTTCTTTACCGTGCATCTTATAGAGCATGGGTTTATAGTCAAAAAGTTCCATTTGAGATGGTCCTCCACTTTGAAACAAATAAATGACTCGTTTGGCAGTAGGCATAAAATGCGGACTTCCTAGTGGCCGGTTTTCTTGCTCTGCAGGTTCAGAAATTTTATTACCTTTTTTAACAGCTTCTGGTTTTGATTTACAACCAATCAAACCTTGTAATGCCATTCCACCTAGGCCTATCGCAGAGCCTAATAAAAAATCTCTCCTTTTGGCATTATATTGAATTTTTTGTAACTCGTCCATTTTTTGTTTATTTTCTTGTAAAAAATTCATCGGTATTCATAACGATGGCGGCTACACTCGCAAAAGATGCAAGTGAGACTTTATCTGATGTTGACTTTTTATCATAACCAGAAGAAAGATACAAAACAGCTTTGGCGGGTTGTTTTCCAAAATTCTCTTTTTCTGCCTTATATAATTTGTTCAGCAGTATAATTTCTTTTGTTTGGGGTTTTCGACCTGTAACGAGCCTGAAACAATAATTCAATTGATTTTCTAGAGAACTTCCACCATTTTGCATCGAATGCCAAGCCAAACTACGTGCAGCTTCAATAATTTGTGGATCATTAAGCATAGCAAGCGATTGCATCGGAGAACTTGAGACTTGGCGTTTTACAGTACAAAGTGATCTATCGGGTGCATCAAATATTTGAAGAAACGGCACAACACTCGTTCTTTTTCGAATAGTATAAATACTTTTACGATATAAATCATCGCCGGTTGAAGTATTATAAGCATATTTCCAAGACTTATCGGATAGTTCGTCCCATAAACCAGAAGGTTGGTATGGATAAACGCTCGCACCGCCAATTTTAGATGTAAGTAATTGACCAATTTTAAGGGCATTGTCACGTATCATTTCTGCAGGATATCTATATCTTGGGCTACGGCTTAGTAATAAATTATTTGGATCTTTTTTAATAGAAACAATACTTGCCATCGCTGACTGCTGATAGGTGGAACTCAAAAAAATATATTTAAGGAGTTCTTTTGTATTCCAGTTGTGTTCTTTATACCAAACCGCCAAATTATCTAAGAGTTCTGGATGTGTAGGTAAATCGCCTTGGCTTCCAAAATTATCTGAACTTTTAACAATTCCTGCTCCAAATATCAGTTGCCATATTCTATTTACTGCCACTCTAGCTGTAAGCGGGTTTTGGTCTAAAAATAGCCAATCTGCCAAGCCCAGCCTATTTTTAGGTAGGTCTTTTGGAAAAGGCAATATTGCTGCTGGAGTAGATGGGTAAACTTTTTCACCATAACTATCATATAAACCTCGTTTTAGTACATAAGTAGGCCTAGGTGTAGGCAAATCACCCATTACCATCACTTCCTTAGTGGAATCAAGCAACATACTTAGGTTTTTGCGAGCAAGTAATAAGGGAGTTTCTGGATTTTGTTTTGACTTTTTAATGATTGGAAATGGCAATCTTTTATATAAAAACTTGGCTTCGGAGTAAGACAATTTATCATTAAAAAGCTGAAATTCATCCACTTCGCCGCCCGGCATTGAACGGTCAAGCGTACGTACGCCGAAAGTTATTCCCTTATTCTTAGACGTTTTGTGAATATTTGGATATGACCGTATATGCTTTATTAGGTGATCATATTCTATAATTGGATTTAATTTTTTGCCATCTAAATATAGCGAAACACCTTTGGCTTTACTGCTACCATCATACGTAGCTACCAAATGGTACCATTTGTTTGCCTGTAGTTTTTCTTTGCTTAAAATGCTTATTGCGTCATGAGGAAAAGCATGAGAAATTCTAAAGTTTAATTGATTGTTTTTTAATACAAGATCATAACCTTGGTATCCGTACCTTTCCACATCAGTATTATGAAAAACCGTGGCTAAAGGAAAATAATTGGGGACTTTAAGCCAAATAGAAAAGGAAAAAGGTTCGTAACGTTCAAAATAACCTACTTTATAAGGTGGAAATGAAACCTCTGTTTCATCATTATACTTCAAAGAAAGCCCACTTACCCCTTGAGCTGTTTCCACTTTTTTAGCAATGGCACTTAAAGAGTTATCAATCTCATTATTGAAAATTGATTTTTCAGGACTTTTAATTATGAGTTTATCAAAATTTAATTTGGCTACTAATTTGTGACTTAAACCTAAAGCTAATTCTTTTTCGTTTTGGGTTTTTACCTCAACTTTATTGTTATTTTCTTGTTGCTCTAACTTCGATATATATGATTTTAGCTGGCTTATTTTTTGCTCATGGTCTTTTGTTGGCAACAACAGTGTAGGGCCTGCAACCATATTCTCATCGCCATAATTTGGACTTCCGTTTTCGAAAGTACTATTAAAAAAAGAGAACAGGGAATAAAAGTCTTTTTGACTTATTGGGTCAAATTTATGATCGTGGCATTTGGCACAGCCTATACTCATGGCCATTATGCCAGTGCCTAAAGTACTGGTTCTATCTACGACATTTTCAACCCGAAACTCCTCCTCTATAATCCCTGCTTCGGTATTTTGTTTGTGATTTCGATTAAAACCAGTAGCAAGTATTTTTTCTTTTGTGGTATTTGGCAACAAATCTCCAGCTAGCTGCCAAGTAATAAAATCCTTGAAGCTTAGGTTTTTATTATAGGCTTCTATTACCCAGTCACGCCATGGACTCATATCATAATGCTTATCATCGAGATAACCATAGCTATCGGCAAATCTTGATAGATCTAGCCAATAAATGGCCATTCGCTCGCCATAATCAGGTGATGCCAAAAAACGATCAACCTGCTTTTCATAAGCTTGAGGGCTTTCATCTTTTAAAAAAGCATCTATTTCTGTAATACTAGGTGCAAAGCCTCTGATATCAAAGCTAAGCCTCCGTATTAATGTTTCTTTATCGGCTTGTGGGTTTGGATTTAATTGGACGGCTTCAATTTTAGATAAAATAAAATTATCGATATCGTTTTTTACCCAACTTGTGTTTTTAATCTTCGGAGCTGTGGTTTTTTGAGGAGCAACAAAGGCCCAATGAGGTTTGTATTTGGCACCTTGTTTTATCCATTTAACTAAAATCGCTTTTTCGTATGTCGTTAATGTTAAATGTGAGGAAGGTTCTGGCATAAGGTAATCTGGATCTTCACTTAGGATTCTATGCACAAAATCACTGTTTGAGATATCGCCAGGGACAATTGCCTTCATGCCAGATTCTGTTTTTTTTGAATATGCCGCCTCGGCTATATCAAGTCTTAAATCTGCTTTTTGCTTTTTGGCATCATTTCCATGGCAACTAAAACACTTGTCGGAAAGGATTTTTTTTACATGAATATTATAATCAACTTCCTCATTGATGTTTTCCATAGCTAAAGTCACCTCTTCGGGAACTTCAACTTCCTTGCATCCTAAGAAAACATATATCAAAATCAAAAATAAGACCTTTTTCATATTAAAAAAACAAGTTGAAAATTTGTCCTCTTTAAAACCAATGCTATATTTTCGACAAATTTAAAAATTTCATCTGAGCTTTAAACTCTCACTATTTTTCTTTAAATGACTTATTTTTAAAAATCACTCTTGAAAAGAAAATAAGCCCCATTAATGGAACGGGGCTTATTTAATTATCATTTTTTTTTCTTATTCCACTATTTTATCTAGTGCTGGCTTATTTGTTTCGCTGCCAGCATATCCTAAATTTTGATTGATCTGTCCCAAGCTATTTGCTAAAATTGCTGGTCTAGGAATCGGCCATAAAACGTGGTAAGGGCTAATGGTATAACTATCTCCCCTTATGTTTTTTACTTTGTTATAAAAGTTGTTTTTCTCCACAACTCTATCATAAAAGAAATTATTGGTTGAAAAATTTGCCGCAGAATATGTCTTTCCATTATAGGATTTGGTTCCTTTTGCCATTTGATAGGCTATTCGGGTTAATTCTGTTTTACGAGGTTCTTCATAATATAATTCTCGACCTCTTTCATCCAATATTGTACCTATATCTATTATTTTATTAGAAGGATAAGGACTACAACCCGCTCTTACCCTAACAGCATTTAAATCCGATATAGCTAATGCATTATTTCCTTTAAACCAATGTGCCTCTGCTCTCAAAAGATAGGTTTCTGCTAATCGATAAACATACCAATCCGAATTCCCACCTTGCCATGGTATACGTATTTGATCTTCAATATATAGCTTATAATGAGGCCAGTTAAACCAACTTCTTATGGTATCGCCATTGCTAATCAATAATTTTCCTGCAGCGTCTCTTAATTGCAGTGGCTTGCCATAAAAAGGGGATACTCCTTTAATTGCATTGTTATTATACACCAAGTCTTCCATTCTCACCCAATTTCCAGATTTTGTATCATGACGATAGTCTTTTTCATCATCCCAAACTCCATATTGAGAATAATTAGTTGCTCTGCATCTTCCAATACCACGGCCAAATTTTGTTCCTAAATCAAACTCCACTTGTCCGGGCACCATTCCTGATTTACCATCAGGAGTTAAAATAGCACTATTTGAGTAAAATGGAACTGCTTGTCGCATTGATGTTGTGCCATTTGCATTAGCACTTGTTAAACCAAAACGATCTGTTACCGAAAACAAAACTTCGGTATTAGCAGCTGAATATTTATTAGCCGGGCGATGTAGGTCCCAAGTAACATTTTTTGTAGTGTTTCCTGCATCTACTCCAAATCTGTTGGTTACCAACTTATAAGTTCCGCCGTTGATTACTTGGTCTGCAATAGCAATTGCATCGTCATACAGGCCTAAAGACAAGTTGACTTTTGTAAGTAAATGGCCAATAGATCCCTTATTTACATCTCCTTTATCCCCAGCAAATGAGGTGCTCTTGAAAGCTAATTCCAAATCTGCTTTTATTTTTGTTAGAATTACTTCTCTTTTTACCGTTTGAAAATCAAGCTTCGGAGTAGTGATTTCTTTAAATGTAGTAGGCACATCCCCAAATTGATGAACCAAACGATAATAATGGTAAGAACGATAAAAATAAGCTTTTCCCAAAAGTGCATTTTTTACCTCTTCTTTTATTGTAGTAATAGTGGGTAGGCGTTCAATTATGGTATTTGCTAAACGAATTCCTATCCAATGTCTTTCCCAATACCAGCCTATTCTATTAAAGTCTCCACTATTTAAATTTGCATCCGGTGTTATCAAAACATTCAGGTCAACGGCAGGTCCAAATTTATCGGTAGTTCCTTCAACTGCCATTTCTGAAAAAAGCAACTCGGTTATAATTGGAGTACCATCTTCATACCATTCTCCTTTTAAGTTGGCAGCACAAGATGCAAGAGCAGATTTGAAGCCTGCTTCGTTTAAAAATGTGTTTTCGGGGGTAAAAAAAGATAAGGGTTTAGGGTCAAGCCAAGTATCTTTACAACTAGTGCTTACTGCCAGTATGAGTGCAGTGGTTGCAATAGATATTTTTTTATTTTTAAATATATTTTTCATAGAATCTACGTTTAGAATGTGATGTTTAATCCAAGAGTTGTAGTACGAGGCATTAAATTTTGATAAAATGCATTATTGGTATCGCTATTGGCTCTTGACTCAGGATCGAAATATTCCCAAGGAGTAAATACTGCTGCATTTGACATGTTTAAATATAGTTTCAAACTATCAAATTTGATTTTGCTCATCATAGCTTTAGGTAAGGTATACGCTAAACTGATATTATTTAATCGTACAAAAGACGATTTCCTCCAAACATTAAACGCTACTGCACCACCCGCTGCAGACATCATTTTGGCATAATCATTTATTGGGTTTTCTGGGGTCCAATACGGTCTTTTGTAGAATTGAGAACGGTCATAGAATAAATCTACATTTTTAGCTTCGTTATATGCAGTCAATTGTCCAATACGGCCATATAAAGAGAACGAAAAATCAAAATTTTTGTAAAAATTAAATTCTTGTCTCATATTGAAAGAGAATTTAGGGTTTTGGTTTCCTAAAAACTGACGGTCATCAATAGTGAATTTGCCATCTTGATTAAAATCTTCGAGTTTGAAATCACCAGGTGTAAAACCGTAAGTTTTTGCTAAGTCTCTTTCGTTTTCTTGCCAAACGCCTAAAACCTTATAATCCCAAATTTGACTGATTGGTTTTCCAATAAACCAGCCATTGGCTTTATCGTCTTGATCAATAAGTGTGGTGTTTCCACTTGCATCAGTAACTGGTACTGCACCGTATAGTTTCAAGATTTTATTATCATTGGTCCAAAAACTATAAGTAGATCTCCAAACAAAGTTTTTCTTGCTTATGTTTTCCGTATTAATGGCCACTTCCAGTCCATTATTACCAACAGAGCCTAGATTAGAAATCACATTACTGAAACCTGTTACATTGGGCAATGAGCGGAACAACAACAAATCATTAGTTTTACGAATATAATAATCCACAGTACCGTTGATTTTGCTATTTAAAATTCCAAAGTCCAAACCGAAATTATAAGAGCTGTTTTTCTCCCACTTCAAATTTGGATTACTCATATTAGTTGTCCTTACAGTACCTGTATTATAGGTTGTTCCAGCTGGCGTTGTATAAGTATAAACTCCCGCAGAAAGTGCAGAAAGTGAAGCAAAACGATTAGCAGAACCATCAGAATTATTAATTTCTCTGTTTCCGTTCACACCATAAGAAACTCTGAGTTTTCCATAATCTAAATATTTTTGAAGTCCTTTTAAGAAGGGCTCATCCGTAAACTGCCATCCTAAAGCCAATGAAGGGAAATTTGCTTTTTGGTTACTTTGACCGAAGCCAGAATATCCGTCTTGACGCATTGTAGCGGTTAGAAAATACCTGGAATTATAATTATAGTTTATACGGCCCATCAAGGCTTGTCCAGTAAAATAAATATCATTACTAGTAATTGATGGGTAAAGAGTTGCCGCCTGAACACTATGATAAGTCAGGTTGTCGCTTGGAGAATAATTTTCTGCATTGATAACGTCTTGCCAGCTTTGAGCTTTCTCAGCATTAATCAAGAAAGTTGCGTCAAAATTGTGTTTTCCAAACGTTTTATTCCATTTCAAAATATTGTCCAATTGCCATTGATAAGAGGTGCTGTTTTCCCTTCTTGAAATACCCGCTCTATTAGTAATACCAGGTTTTAAAGCTGAAATATGGTCTAAATTATTTACAAACTCAAAACGAGGGGTAAAATTTACTTGATAAGAAAAACCATATCCAATATCTCCTTTTACAAAAATAGAACTAAACAAGTTATTAGTTGCTCTTTCACGAAAATTAAAGACCTGATCAAGAAATGGATTTTGGTTATTACCCACGTCATCATTTGTACTTTGGCGTAAAGTTATGCCATCATCCTGATACAATTGACCATAAGGTGTGGTACGGATTGCATTTCCCAAATCGATAGGAATACTGCTTTCGTCCCGATTACCAAATTGAATATTTAAACCCACCGAAAGAAATTTAGTAATTTTGTTTTCTAGATTTACTCTGGCCCTAACCGTTTTAAAAACATCACCCACTGATAATCCTTCATTGGTTAAATAGCCCAAAGACATGTAATAATTGGTATTATTAGTACTTCCAGAAATCGCAACCGTATGGTCTTGCTGAATAGACTCGTCATTAATAAATAGATTTTCCCAATCAGTGGTTCTTCCTGCTTTATAGTTGGCTACCTCAACTGGAAGCATTTTGATACGATTAAGCCAAACGTCCGTAGGATCTCCCTTATCGCTGCCCAACCATTGAGCTATAGTGATATTTGATGGCAATTTACTCGGGTCATAAAAATTATATCTTGTGGCTGGATTATGTCCATTCATGCTCCAAAGTACATCCCCTCTCCAAGATAAAAAATCCTCTGCGTTTAAGATATGGTTAAACTTTCCTACTTTGTTGACGGCTAAATTAGAATTGATAGTTATCTGAGGCTTTCCTGATTTTCCTTTCTTAGTAGTTAATAAAATAACTCCATTAGCAGATCTTGCTCCAAATACAGCGGCTGAACTTGCATCTTTTAAAATATCAATGGTCGCTATATCATTAGGATTAATATCACTCAAAGAACCAGGATAAATAACACCATCTACCACAACTAAGGGAGCAGTAGAGGCGGTTAGTGAAGCACGGCCTCTAATCAAGAAACTTCCGCCGCCTCTTGGAGAAGCACTATTTGAAATATCCAAGCCAGGTGCATTTCCACGCAACATGTCTTGAATTGTTTTTGGATTTTCGTTTTCCATTCTTGTTGCTTTAACTTGAGCCACTGCCCCCGTTAAATCACTTTTTTTAATAGTACCATATCCGACTACCACCACTTCGTTTAGACTCTGACTGTCTTCAACGAGACCAATATTGACTTGGGTTCTGGTTCCGAGTACCTCTTCTTTGCTAATATAGCCTACATAAGAGAAAACCACTACTGCATTTTTTGCGGGTAAATTCAAAGAATAGTTTCCGGCTATGTCAGTAACTGTACCTTGCGAGGTACCTTTTACTTTCACGCTAACGCCTGGCAAGCCTTCGCCCGATGGGTCAGACACTTTACCAGTCAATTGCCCTGTTTGGGCAATGACTATCTGCATGCACAAAAACAAAGCAGATAAAAGAAGATAAATTTTCTTCATAATTTAGAATTGATTAAATGATTGAGTGAGTTATTTTACCCACTCTGAATTGTTTATAAATTGACAAAAATTATACTATTTGAATCGAATACATGTTTAAGAAATATGTAAAAATTAAAAACTAAGTTTAAATAATTTTTTATCACCAATTTTGGTAAAACGGATATTTAAACGAGGAAAAGCTACATTTGCTTTTACTCCTCTTATAATTAAATTTCATTTTAAACGCTCTTGAAAATCTTGATCTAATAGTGCACTTGCATTTAAATTAATATTTTCATAGATATTATTTAGTACCAAAGCTTAATGACATTGACCAGGGACAAGAGTTGAAAATTTCCTTGTATTTTGAGTAAAAACAACTGAATTTGCTTTTAAAAATATTGTAATTTTTATTGCATCATAAAATTATTGATAAATGACAAATACTTTTTTAATAAAATCACGGAAAAGTACAATTAAGCTGTTTAAAAAGAATTTTAATAAACAATAAAGATTTTGAATAATATCTTAATGTTTTATTTATAAATATCATAATTCATTGAATATATTTAACTTTTATGATATTCTAAAAAGAATTGTTTTAATTTTTTTTTAATATCATGCAAAAACTATCGAATACGTTTCCGAAAACGTTTCCGATAGTTTTAAATCCTAATTACTATATTAAATTTAGTTTGAATATATTTTTAACTAAAACTCATAATTATTGATTAGATCAAAACTGTACGATTTTAAAATTATTAGAATAATTCAATAATAGATGAAAACTTGTATTAAATGCGGAAAGGTGGAAAACTATGCTGCCCCTCCAATTTTGATGCAATTAGCAAAAATTAAAAATTGATAAAAATATACTGATTATGTCATGGAAATAGTACTTGGGCTTTAAGAATGAACTAATAGGAAATTAGTCCTGAAAATATTTTAGAAGTAAATATCCCTAATAGCACACCATGAATATATGTTTTTGATAAAAATCTAAAGAAATTTAGTGCAAATTATTTGTGAGTCGTTCTGAAATAATTATATTTTTTATCTTAAATATACAGCTACCCATTTATTTTTCACTTAATTTGTTATTAAATGATAGCTGCATATGAAAACAAACTCTCCTCTCAATAAAAAAAAGGCTATTCCTAAAAAGGAAACTTTACCTCCATCCAATTTCTCGGAGCAGGAAGAACTACAACCAATATTTAATGGTTTAGAAAAACCTAAAGATGCACTAGAAAATCCTTTTACGGTAGTTGCCATCGGTGCATCCTCTGGTGGACTAGAAGCAATAACACTGCTTATACAAAATCTTTCTCCAAATACTGGTATGGCGTATATCGTTGTGGTGCATCTTAGTCCAGACAATAAAAGTATGCTTACCTCACTTTTATCGAAAGTAACTGATATGACAGTGCAGGATATTCACGATATGGAAAAAATGCGACCAAATAACATATATGTAATTCCGCATAATAAAGACATTGAAGTAACTTATGGATACATAAAATTAATACCTCGCTCAAAGGGTGGAGCAGCCATTTCGATTGATGTATTGTTTTCTTCTTTGGCAGAAACTCACAAAGAGAACGTTATTGGAATTGTACTCTCAGGCAATGCAAATGATGGTACTCGTGGTTTGAAAGAAATAAAAGAAGCAGGTGGAATAACTTTTGCTCAGGACGATTCGGCAAAGTTTACGAGTATGCCACACTCAGCAATTGCCGAAGGCGTAGTTGATTTTATTTTATCGCCCAAAGATATTGCCACCGAATTAGCATGGATAAGCAAGCACCCTTTAGTTAATCGAGATGCTATAAAACCAGCACCAGAAGACGAAATGGAGAATAATAACCCTGATTTACAGCTCATTCTTGGTCTTTTATATAAAAGAAATAACGTTAATTTTAGTAATTATAAAATGAACACTATAAAGCGGAGATTGCTCCGCCGAATGATATTACATAAAATAAAAACTATTGACCATTATGCCGAATTGCTGGTAAAAGATACCAACGAGGTTGATCTACTCTATCAAGATTTGCTGATAAGCGTAACTGAGTTTTTTAGAGATTCTGAAGCGTTTTCGGTACTAAAAAAGTCTATTTTGCCTCGTTTGCTCAAAACCAAAGCAGAAGGCGAAACTTTACGGATTTGGGTTGCAGCCTGTGCCACAGGCGAAGAAGTTTATTCGATTGCCATGATACTGCACGAAATACAGCAAAATAAAACCAATAAGATTCCGTTTCAGATTTTTGCTTCCGACCTCAGTCCCGATGCAATCGCCTTTGCTCGTATGGGTGAATATTCTTTCAATCAGCTAAAAAATATTTCGCCTAAACAACGTCAACTTTTTTTTACGAAAACAAAAGACAAATATCAGATCTTAAAATCGCTACGTGATGTGTGTGTGTTTGCTCATCACAATATTCTGAACGACCCGCCATTTTCACTCATGGATTTTATCAGTTGTCGCAATTTTTTGATTTATTTAGACACTTTCGCACAGAAAAAAGCAATAAGCACTTTCCATTATGCCCTAAATGAAGGTGGATATTTGATGCTTGGTAAGTCCGAAACCATTGGTTCGTCAGCACAACTTTTTAGTGTAAAAAATAAAAAATTAAAGTTTTTTTCACGCAAAAAAAACTCAAGTACTCAGCGAAATCCCGATATTATCACGCGTATTACTAAGGTAAATTTACCAATTATTACCAATACTATTACTCCAAAAAAAACACTCATTTCGGCCAATGGAAATCTTGGCAATGCTTTTGATAAAGTACTACTCAGCCAATATGTTCCAGCCAGTGTGATTATAAATTATGACTTAGAAATCCTTCAATTTAAAGGACAAACTGCCCCTTTTCTACAAAATTCATCAGGAAAAGCAAGTTTTAATGTTCTGAAAATGGCTCATCTTGATATTGTTTTTGAATTGCGAAATGCCATTCATAATGCCATCAAAACCAAGCAAGCTGTGCGAAAAATGGGGATTGAAATGAGTCGTGATATAGAAAAAAATATTGCCCAACTTGTAAATATTGAGGTTGCTCCCATAAAAGTTGAAGGCGAAGAACCGCTATTGATTATTGTCTTTATGGGGCAACAAATTGATTTGCCTGAATATCCTCAATTTGATGCAAAGAATAATTCTATTGCCAAAGACCGAAGAATCAAAAAACTAGAAGAAGAATTGATGTCGGCACGTGCCGATATGCGATCAATTACGAATGACCAGGAGGCAGCCTACGAGGAGTTGCAGAGTGCCAGTGAAGAAATTATTTCGAGCAATGAAGAATTACAGAGCCTAAACGAAGAACTAGAAACTTCGAAAGAAGAAATAGAAGCAACTAACGAAGAGCTTATAACTAGCAACCAAGAACTTCACATCCGAATTCAACAGATTGAAGAACTTTATACTTATTATGAGGGCATCATTTCCACCGTTCATGAGCCTGTATTGATTCTTGACAAAAATATCAGAATTAAATCGGCCAATAAGTCTTTCTGCAAAGTATTTCATGTAATCGAAGACGAAATTATTGGTATTAGTTTATACAAATTAGGTAATAGTCAATGGAATCTTCCTCGTTTGCGTGAACTTTTAGAAGAAATTGTACCAAAAAATTCTCGTTTTCACGATTTTGAAGTTGAGCAGACTTTTCCAATTATTGGGCAAAAAACATTATTACTCAATGCTCATAGAATTGTGCAAGAAAGTAAACATGAAGAATTTATCGTGCTAACGATTGCTGATATTACTGAAGTAAAAAGGCTAGCGATAGAACTTGAAGTAAGACAAAAAAGAGAATTAGAATTGCTTTTAGAAAACAAAAAACAGACCATAAAAGCGATAGAAGATAGCAATATTCGCTATAATTTGTTGTTGATGCAATCACCTTTTGCCTATGCGATAATGCAGGGTGAGGATTTAATTATTACGTTTGCCAATAATCGTTTAATAGAAATATGGGGCAAGGGAAAGCAAATAGTAGGCAGACCATTGCTCGAAATTTTACCAGAATTAAAAGATAGTATTAATTCAACGCTAATTAAAAATGTTTATAAAACTGGTGTTAATCATCGAGAGTGTGAGGTACTTGTTTCGCTATTAAGAAACGGAAAAATGGAAAATGCTTATTTTAGTTATGTTTATCAACCATACTACGATACGGATGCCACGATTTCTGGCGTAGTTGTGATTGCCGAAGAAGTAACATCTCATGTCATTATAAAAAAAGAACTAATTGAAGCAAAAAATAATGCCGAAATAAAAACCAAAATTGCTCTAGATGCAGTAAAAGCCAAACAACAATTTTTGTCGAATATGAGTCACGAAATTCGTACACCAATGAATGCCATTATTGGTTTTACGAATGTTATATTGAAAACTGATCTAGATAATAGCCAAAAAGAATACCTCAATGCTATTAAGATTTCAGGCGATGCCTTGGTGATTTTGATAAATGATATTCTTGACCTCGCTAAAGTAGATTCTGGCAAAATGACTTTTGAGCAAATGCCATTTAACTTATCGATAAAGATTGATACTGTTTTTCAAATGTTTGAAGCTAAAGCCAAGGAGAAAAACATAAAACTCATTAAAATATTTGATGAAAACATTCCCACTATTTTGATAGGAGATTCAATGCGTTTACGACAAATTATGTTGAATTTGCTTGGTAATGCTATCAAATTTACCCAAAAAGGGGAAATTATAATGGCTACGCAACTACTAAATGAAGATGAGGAAAAGGTAACAATAGAGTTTAAATTAACTGATACTGGAATTGGTATTCCCGATAACAAACTGGAAAATATTTTCAATAATTTTGAACAGGCTCATAAAGAAACCAGTAGCTCTTATGGAGGAACGGGATTAGGACTTGCAATTGTAAAGCAATTAGTCGAAGGACAAGGCGGAACTGTTATGGTCAAGAGCAAACTTGGAAAAGGTTCTACTTTTGTTTTTATACTTGATTTTTTTAAATCTCAATCTAATGAATCTATTGTAGATGTGCAGAACTTGTTTCAACCCATGCCAAAATTAAATTCCGAAATGAAAAAAATTAAAATTTTGGTAGCCGAAGATGTAGTTCTTAATCAACTTTTAATCAAGATTATTTTGACCGTCTTTGATTTTGAAGTTGATATTGCCGAAAATGGCAAAATTGCTATTGAAAAACTCAGTTTGGCTTCGCTTGGTTCGACTGAGCTCACCAACCAAAGCCAAACTTCGCTCACCAACAAAGAAGCTGTAGATGAGCCAAGTCTAAGTTACGACATCATATTGATGGATATACAAATGCCTGGAATGAATGGTTTTGAAACTACGTCGTATATTCGGAATGAAATGAAATCTCAAATTCCGATAATTGCACTCACAGCCGATGTCACAACCGTTGATATTGATAAATGCCTAGCCCATGGTATGAATGACTATATCTCAAAGCCAATTGATGAAAAATTGCTATATAGTAAAATAATGAAGTGTTTGAAAAAAACTGAGTAGCTTATTAAGTTTGCTAATTTTATCACCAAAGTATCAGATTAAGTAATGTCTGTTACAGGTAAGATTATGCTTGTTTTCGATATTGGAGGCGTTAAAATAATCTCCTTGTTCGTAATATTTAGTGCTAAAAATTACTACTTTCACTGAATAAAGGATTATCATCGACCAAAAAAAGTTTGATTTTGTTTGTTTTTTAAGGTTTATTTCCAATCTTTAGTAGTTCTACTTCTAGTTCTTGGCAAGCTTGCTTGCATACGTTTTCGAGTTTTAGTACCATATCCGAAATATCATCAGTTTGTTCCTGCATGCTTGCATATTCCTGTATTTTGTTGGCCATTTGTTCAAAATTGGCACTAATACCTACAATCCAAAACGAAGGAATCATTTTGTGCACTGACGCATGCAGTTGTGACCAATCTTTGTTTTGCCAACTTTGCTTCATAGTATTTATTAGTAGCGGCGTCTGTTCGAGATACAAAAATATCATTGCCGACATTAACTTCGGATTTGATTTGGTAAGTTGTCTCAAAGATTTCAAGTTAATACATTTCATTTTTATAATTTTTTCGTTTTCTTCCTAAACATTTGGCTTGGAAACATATTTTACAAAACTGACAATTTTACATTAAAGTAGCCTTTAATCTAATGGTTTGACTATATAATCATGTATTCTTACGGCTCTACATTTGGACAAATCGCAAGTCGTCGCGTCTGCCATGAGTGCAATTATCGGAATTTGAGATTTCATTTCATTCCGAATGTATGACGTAGTTTCAAAATCATTCATTTCGGGCATCTGCAAATCCATCAATATAATATTAAATGCATAATCAGAATCAAAAACTTTTGCAAAAATTTCTTCATAACCTGCTCTGGCTTTTTCGAAGTCAGTAGGGTAATCGAAGAAATCAGCATCAATAAGTTTTACTCATGACAAACCAGTGATATTTACTGAAGCATTATTCACATCCATAATTTTGCCTGCTTGAGTTATCTTAAACAAAGGGACGAGACTCGCTTCAATCAAAATTCGAGAATAATTATCAATCCTTAATTCAGTTCCACGTTTTTCTTGTTTATCATTGTTAAAGGTTAGCTCTTTAATTGCAATAATAAGTTCTTCTGCACGTTTTTCTTTTTTATCATTCTAAAAAGTTAAGTATTAAGATGATAAAATACGACAAAACCATAGTTATTAGTTTATTGATAATCAAGATTTTATCGCTTCGGCGAACCGTCTCATTTCTTATGCATCAGTTTATAAAAAAGCTAGCATCTCTTAAATATTCAAAAGAATTAGTAGGCGATTTCTGATTTTAACTAATTACTATTTATAACGTTGGTTATTGGCCTTTTAACTTACCAAAAAGGTTATTTTTCTTACCATTTTGGACTTATTTAATACCTTAATTAGGGCTTGATGAAAAAGTCATAACTATTTGACTATCAAATATATACATAAATATTTTGTTGTAAAAGTGCAAGGATATTCGTATATTTAAAGAAAAAACCTTGCAGATGGTCAACCATAAATCTGAGAAACAACTGTCCTTATTTGATTTCAAGACTGGTTTCGCGAGTAAATTAGATTCAAACAATAGATGGGTACGCTTATGCTTATTATTTGATTGGGATAAGCCATCAAATATTTATTTTATAAGTTTGAGTACGCAAATGGGAGCAATAATGATATAAAGTTTATAATTTTGTAGTGAAACCTTTTTTTATATTTGATGGATAAGCTAGTTCAATTCCTTAAAAGGTACCGAAATGAAGTCATTGTGGGCGTACTTGTATTTCTCTTTTTGATTTTCAGAGATGTAATTAAGACCTTCTTGTAAAAATTTAGGAAGTACAAGCCTTCAATTTCCTAATATTCACATAATCAATCATCTTAATTTAGTTGCATTTTTCGTCGCAAATGGGAGCTAAAGAGATAGATTCAAGAGTTATTATTGGTGCAATAATTATCAAATACCTCGAACGCAAAGATTGAAGAGGCCCATCGAAGCTATCTCGGAAAAACCCTATATGCAATATTTTTTGGGCTTTGATCATTTTGATTCCAAGCCGATATTTGATAAGGCAAAGTTAACTATAACCTCAACAGAATAATGCCAAAAAAATCTGATACTACTGAGTCATGGATAGCTGGTATTTTCTTTGTAATGAATATCCTTAAACTAAGTAAGAATTTTTTGTACCTATTCTTAATTAGACTTACAAACGAGCTTTTTCAAAAAAACAATCCTATTTCCAATATTCCAACTTATTTATGACAAGCTCAATTTGATATTTGAAACTTTTTTTTAAGCCCTACATAAAGAAAAACCTTCCTAATAAATAAATACAAAATAACCATGGCTCTGATATTACCAGTTTTAGGAAAAATGCCACAAAATGGCGAAAATTGTTGGTTTGCTCCAAATGCCACTATCGTTGGCGATGTTATGATGGGCAAAGACTGCACAGTGTGGTTTAATGCCGTTGTCCGTGGAGATGTAAATTCAATCATCATTGGCGACCGTGTAAATATTCAAGATGGGGCAGTAATACATTGTACTTATCAAAAATCAAAAACTATTATTGGCAATAATGTCAGTATCGCTCACAATGCGGTGGTGCATGGCTGCACGATTGAAGATGAGGTTTTGATAGGAATGGGAGCAATAATTATGGATGGGTCAGTAATTGGCAAAAACTCAATTATTGCCGCAGGAGCAATTGTGACACAAAATACGGTTGTGCCAGCAGGAAGTATTTATGCAGGGAATCCAGCGAAGTTTTTGAAAGCGGTAACACCCGAACTCAGTGAAGTATTTATGAGAACTGCCAACAATTATGTAATGTATGCAAGTTGGTTTGAAAATAACTAAATAAAAATCAAGGAAGGCTCGATTTGTGCGAAAATCGCCCAACGAAGCCTTCCTATGATTACATATCGCTCAATTCTTTTTTTGCATTGAGATAACCTCTGATGACGGTGAAAGTTGTGATTCCCAAAAAGAAGAAAATAATGTATTGAACGTAATCTACTATCCACGGGAATTTTTCGCCAAAATAAAATCCACCGCCTACCAAAACAAACGTCCAAATAAATCCACCTAAAATATTAAAAATCATGAATTTATAAAAATTCATTTTTACAATTCCTGCCAAAATTGGTGAAAACGTACGAATAACTGGCAAAAAACGAGCAATAACCAGTGTTTGACTACCATATTTTTCAAAATATTTGCGAGTATTATCGATATATTTTTTCTTAAAAAATAACGAATCGGGTCGGGTTTGAAAACCATCGCCGAAATACCGCCCAATGATATATCCTAAAAGCGAACCTACTACGGCGGCGACAAATACACAAAACATCAATAAAGAAACTGGCACATTAAGCATCTTTGTGCCACAAAACACACCCGAAAGAAATAGAAGGTAGTCGCCCGGAAGAAAGAATCCAAAGATTATTCCGTTTTCGATAAATATAATTAAAGTTATCGTAATCAATCCGCCTGTCCGAATCAAATCCTCGGAATTCATCAAGTATTTAAACCATTCGCTAATCTGTTCCATCGAAATATCTTACACGTTTAATACCTTTAGACAATCGTTTATTTTCTAAAGCGTATTCCTAAATATATTTATTTACTCAATTTTTGGTTCGTTTAATTCAATTACATAACCATCGGGGTCGGTAACATAAATCTGAAAAGCCCCATCAAAACGTTTTTGACGAACATAAGGCAAGTTCTTTTCTTTCAAAAAAGCCTCAATTTTATCGGCCGAGTTTTTTGGAATTGTCAAAGAAAAATGTCCGCCATTTTTATCATTATTTGTTACGGGCTCATTTCTGCCAATCAATAAATGTAACTGCTGATTCGGTGCAACTTGAAACCAACGTCTGATTGCCACTAAATTATCAGGTACATCAACTGGTTTTAAACCAATTATTTCACGATAAAACTTTGCACTTTCTTTAAGGTCTTTTACATAAAGTCCTACATGATTATAGCCTTGAATCTCGATTGCAGATTGGCTTTGTGCAAAACTTGCTGAAGTTATCAGCAATAAAAAAACAGTTGTTAGTCTAAAATAATACATTGGCTTCGTTATGTTTATTTGCTATTGGTAAATGTTATATTCGTTAAAAAAAGAGTGCTTTTAAATAGATTTTGAGTATTCGAATGATTGAGTCTCGAAGTTTTCCAGAAACTAAATAACTAAAATTAAGCCATTTCAGCCAATTCCAGCCAACGAAGTTCCTTTTCTTCAATGGTATTAGAGTTTTCTTCAAATTCTTTTGCCCAAGAAGCCAATTCTTCATGTGTACCTTGACCTGCATTCATTTTTTCTACTAAAATCACCTTTTTCTTTTCCAAAACCTCAATTTCAATGGCTAAATTTTCGTATTCTTTTTGCTCTTTATAATTCATTTTACGCTTAGGTTCGCTCGACTGAACAACAGCCGGCTTTGAACTCAGCGATTTTAAAAACGTTTGTTTTTCTTTTTCGGCAATTTCCTGTTCTTCTTTATCTTCTTTCCAAGAACGATAATCTGTATAATTTCCTGGGTAATCTCTGATATAACCATTGCCTTCAAAAACAAAAAGATGGTCAACTAATTTATCCATAAAATAACGGTCGTGCGAAACTACCAACAAACACCCGCCAAAATTCAACAAGAAATCTTCTAAAACGTTGAGCGTTGCTATGTCTAAATCGTTGGTTGGCTCGTCGAGAATCAAAAAATTTGGGTTTTGAACCAAAATTTTCAATAACTGTAAACGCCGTTTTTCACCTCCACTCAATTTGCTCACAAAGCTATATTGCATAGCTGGCGGAAACAGAAACAGCGTTAAGAAATTTGAAATTGAAAGTTCAGTTCCATCAGCCATCTTAACGTATTCGGCAATTTCACGCACCACTTCAATCACACGCTGACCTTCATCAAAATCTAAACCTGACTGCGAATAATACCCAAGTTTGATGGTATCTCCCTTAACAACACGCCCCATATCGGGTTTTAGTTGTTCGGTCAAAATTTCGAGCATAGTACTTTTGCCCATGCCATTTTTACCCACAATTCCAATACGGTCGCCACGTTTGAAGGTATAACTAAATTCTGAAATCAACTTTTTATCATCAAACGACTTGCTAATATGCTGAATTTCCATGATTTTGCTGCCCATACGCTCCATTTTCATGCTTAATTCGAGCTTTTCTTCGGGGCCTTTTTTCACGGTTTTCTCCTTCAAATCATAAAAAGCATCAACCCTACTCTGCGATTTTGTTCCACGAGCTTTTGGTTGTTTACGCATCCACTCCAATTCTTTACGTAGTAAATTACGGTAGTTTTTCTGAGTAGCGGCATCTACGGCTTCTTGTTCTTCTTTTTTCTCCAAATAATAAGCATAACTTCCTGCATATTTAAGAACCCTATTATTAGCCAATTCTAAAATCCTGTTACAAACTTTATCCAAAAAATAGCGGTCGTGAGTAACCAAAAGTAGTGTAATATTGGCTGAAGAAAGATAACCTTCGAGCCACTCGATTGTATCAAGGTCGAGGTGGTTGGTAGGCTCATCGAGAATCAAAAAGTCTGGTTCTTCAATTAAAACACGGGCAAGGGCTACACGTTTTTTCTGTCCACCCGACAAATTTCCTACTAGTTTATCAAAATATTCGATGCCAAGTTTACCTAGAATTTGCTTTACTTTGGTTTCATAATCCCAAGCTTTTAGGTTATCTACCTGCTCAATTGCATTTGCAATTCGATTATCGTCGCCCGAAATTAAGGCATCTTCGTATTCTTTAACGGCTTTGGTATTAGAATTTTCGATAGCAAAAATCGTTTCCATAACAGTTTTCCCTGCCTGAAAATCTGGTTCTTGATCTAAATATCCGACTCTGATGTCTTTTCTGATACTAATTTCGCCACCATCGATGTCTGCTTTTCCGATAATCATATTGAGCATCGACGATTTACCCGACCCATTCGAGCCAATCAGTGCCACTTTTTCGCCTTGTAAAATTCCAAAAGTAAGATTTTTAAACAACCAACGCTCTCCTAAATTTTTTCCGATATTTTCGGCCGATAAATAATTCATATATTTCTTCTAAACATGACCTAAAAGTAGTCGTCAATCAACGGTTATCAGTAAAAAGTTTGAATAAATACCTAATAGTAAGTAATTTACAGCGTTTAATCCTACAAATAATACACTCAAATATTGACTAACAAATACTAAATAGAATATCTAATTTTTTAATACCTCGCAATTTAATACTTTATTCGTGTAACGTAACTTTATTTCATTTGTTAGTTAAATTAGATTGACAAGAATCGTTCGACCAATACTTCCCATTCTTCTCCAAGTGAGATTTTCGGCATAGATTCGCCACAACGGCGATACCAATAATTGGCATTGAATTTATCGCCTTCTTTGCGATGCAGATATGCGTGAAGTTGGTCGTAAGACAACGTTCCTTCTTTGGTTTGGGCAATATTATGAGCAGATTCCCAATCTCCTTTGCCATCGTACCAAAGAGCTTGAACCAAAATTGGGAGGTTTTTCGGAACTTGATTTTCTTTAAGCGTACTTTTAAAAGTAATTAAATCCATAATTTTATTCTATGAAATTGAATTCATCAAGGTTTGATTCGCAAAATATTTTATTAATTTAGTACAAAATTTAACAATAAATTAACCTAACTTGGGGCTTTTCACAACTTCCATAAACTGATAAAAATTTCGAACTCTATTAATAGAACGGAAATCGATTTTGATAAAAAATGGGGGATTTTTGATGAGCCTTATCTCCAATATTTTGCTTCTGGAATTACAAAAAAAGAAAATTTTTTATGTGTTGCATTTTAACATTAAGTTCACATCACCCCTAATCGATGCATACATAATACAAAAGACGATTTCCAAATGGAAAAGCTGAAATTCACGAAAGTTTGGGTTAAACCGATTTTGCGATAAAGCAATATTTTGAAACTGCGTCCGAAAAGCTTTGATTTAAAAACTGATTAACCAAAAAAAGATTTTCAATCAAATCAGGTGAATGTTTTCATTCAATATTAACAAAATGTACTAAATAAAAATTCGTGGATGAAATAGTCTAATTGCACTGGCAATCCGAGTTCCAATTTTTGCCATTAAGTTATGTTTTATCCATCTCTAAACTTTTTGTAAGCCTTTGCTGAAAGAAACAAAGTAAAACCAAACGCTAAAATACCCAAAAATAAAAGTGCGAAGTTGAGCATATCTTTAACAACGGCTAAAAGCACAATCGCTACCAAAAATAGTGTCGGAAGCTCATTCAATAATCTAAATTGGAAAGATGTAAAAGTACTTTTATCGGCCTCTTGTTTTCTTATTATTCCCTTGCAATAAAGGTGATAGGCTGTCAAAAGTACCAACAATACTAATTTTGTCTGCAACCAACCTTCTTCCAGAAATGCTGGTGTATTTAAAAGCATCAAAATTCCAAAAATCCAAGTAATCATCATTGCAGGATTACAAATTATCTTGTAAACTCGCCATTGCATAGCAGTATATTGTTTTTTCCAATCATCTCGTAATGCTTCAGGTTTGTCGGCCGCCTCAGAATGATACACAAACATTCTGACCAAATAAAACAAACCTGCAAACCAAGCTACAAAACCTATGATATGAAGCGATTTTAGATATAAATGAAGCATTTTTAAAAGTTCTGGGTTTTAAGTGCTAAGTTTTGAGTTATTTAGATTTACAAAAACAAAGCGTTTAGAATAAATTTAATACACAAATATAACAATCAAATGCCGTCGAACGTTTTTAAATATATTACTTATGATAAAATTTATGTTAAGATTTTTTACTATACTGCTCTTGTCTGCATCAATTAATATATTTGCCCAAGTTCCCAATCCAAAAGCCAAGGAATTTTACGAAAAAGCATTAAAAAATATATCTGAACGAAAACAAGTAGATGCGATTGAAAATCTACAAAAAGCCATCGAAAAAGATTCAACTTTTGCCGACCCATATTTCAAACTTGGTCAAATCAACGAAGCAGCTCGAAATCAGGACAATGCTACAAAGTTTTACAAAAAAGCTATAGAATTACGCCCAGATGACCCGCTTCTTACACAGGCTTATACATATATTGGTACACGACTATTAAAAGTAGGCGATTATACTCAAGCCAAAGATTATTTGAGTTTTTCGATTAAAAATGTGCCACAAAACAGTCCAGTAATGAAGCAGCTAACTCGCCAAAAAGAGCAATGTAATTTTGGAGAAGCAGCGAAGAAAAACCCATTGACAATTATTGCAAAAGAAATGAGTCCCATAATAAATTTTAAAGAAAACCAATATTTTCCAGTATTAACGGCAGATAATGAAACTTTAATTTTTACAGCATTTTCGAAAGGAGGAGATGAAAATCTCTATGCTTCTCAATTAATCAAAGGCAATTGGTCAGCACCAAAAAGTATTTCCGATAAAATAAACACAAGCTCTAATGAAGGCACTTGTAGTATTTCGGCGGATGGACGAACTTTGGTTTTTACGAGTTGTGATGGCAAAAATAGTCTTGGAAGTTGCGATTTGTACATTTCAAAGAAAGTTGGAGAAGATTGGTCAGTTCCCGAAAATTTAGGAAGTGGTGTAAATACTTCGTTTTGGGAAGCCCAACCAAGTTTATCAAATGATGGTCGAGTTTTGTATTTTTCTTCAGACAGACAAGGAGGTTATGGGCGTAAAGACCTGTGGGTCAGCGAATTATTAGATAATAAAACTTGGTCAAAAGCCATAAATATGGGTGATGTAATTAATAGTACAAATGATGAAATTTCACCATTTATTCATGCCAATGGCCATACATTATTCTTTGCATCGGATGGACATCTCGGAATGGGTGGATTAGATTTATTCATGACGGAATCTAATATTGGAGTTTATTCAAAGCCTGAAAATTTGGGTTTCCCAATCAATACACATGAAGACCAAGTAGCTTTATTTATCTCGGCCGATGGCTCAAAAGGCTATTATTCTTCTGATGTAAAACCTGATATAAAAATTTTTCAGATTGACATTCCCACAAAACTTTCCAATAAATTTAAAAGAGCCAGTTTTGTAAAGGGCATTGTTCAAGATGCAAGTAATAATAAAAGTATTTCCGCCGAAATTGAATTGATTGATTTGAAGACCAATATCGTTGTCGAAAAAACGATTTCAGATGCCATCACTGGGCAATACACTGCAGTTTTGCCCAATGGTAGTCAGTATGGACTGTTTATTAACAAAAAAGAATATTTTTTCAAAAGCCTAACTTTTAATTTTTCAGAAAAAACCGAAGCTGATGGAAAAACCATTAATATACTACTAAACCCAATCAAAAAAGATGTAAAAACAGTACTAAATAATATCTTTTTCGATACTGGAAAAGCTGAACTACGCCCCGAATCCTTTATAGAACTGGATAAACTTCAACTGTTATTTGTACAAAATCCGTCTTTACAAGTAGAAATTTCGGGGCATACAGACGATATAGGAAAAGATATCGAAAATCAAATACTTTCAGAGAAAAGAGCCTTATCAGTAGCTAATTATCTAATAACAAAAGGGATAAATAATCAAAATATTAAAGTTAAAGGATACGGAAAGACTAAACCAATCATACCAAATATTTCTGAAGAAAAACGTCAAATCAATAGAAGAATCGAGATAAGTATTTTGTAAACTTGGCGTTTAAGGCTTTTTTACCGAACTTTATAGTACATTAACTTTGTTAAATAAAAAATAATTTAATAATCCTGCATGGGTTAATCATTCAATTAAATAAAGTCCACCTTTTGGGGCGAATGGGTTATATGAAACAGGAACAAGTAGAAGTTTTGATTTTGGGTTCAGGCCCAGCTGGTTATACAGCAGCAATTTATGCTGCACGTGCAGGTCTAAATCCATTAATGTATCAAGGTGGACAACCTGGCGGGCAATTAACAATTACTACAGATGTAGAAAATTTTCCAGGTTATCCAGAAGGTATTCAAGGCCCCGAAATGATGGAAGAATTCAGAAAACAAGCAGAGCGTTTTGGACTGGATAATCGTTATGGAATGGCTACGAAAGCTGATTTTTCAACGCCAGGAGCTCACAAGGTTATAATAGATGATTCTATCGAAATTACGGCAAGAACGGTAATTATTGCTACTGGGGCTTCGGCAAAATGGCTCGGGTTAGAATCAGAACAACGCCTAAATGGCTATGGAGTTTCGGCTTGTGCAGTGTGTGATGGTTTCTTTTTCCGTAAACAAGATGTAGCAATCGTAGGTGCAGGCGATACAGCTTGCGAAGAAGCACACTACTTATCAAAACTTTGCAGGAAAGTATATATGTTAGTGCGACGTGATGAATTTCGTGCATCAGCTATCATGCAAAATCGTGTTAAAAATACACCAAATATCGAAATTTTATTCAATACTGAAACACTTGAAATATTAGGCGAGGGTGGTGTAACTGGAGCAAAACTCAAAAATACCGTAACAAAAGAAGAAAGTACGATTGATGTAACAGGTTTCTTCGTTGCAATTGGACACCAACCAAATACCCAAATATTTTCAGATTATATCACGCTTGATGAAGCTGGCTATATCGAAACTGAAAAAGGAAGTACTCGTACTACCATTCAAGGTGTGTTTGCTTGTGGCGATGCACAAGATAAAATATATCGTCAGGCGGTTACAGCAGCTGGAAGTGGCTGTATGGCGGCCCTAGACGCGGAGAGATATTTAGCCGCTCAAGGCTTGCATTAAACGGATATTTTACTCAAACTTGATAATGAATGTATCCCATTTAATTATATTTGGCATACTGACAAGTATTAAGTTTTGTAATGCCTTATAACCAAAACAACAAAAACATGAAAAAGGCTATATTATCAATTATCTTGGCGATTGCAATTTCCAACTCGGTAATTGCTCAACAACGTGAGCGAGGTTTAAAGTTGAATAAGCCCAATATCCCTTCCAAACAGAAAGATTCAAACTCAAAAGATAAAAATTTCAATAAAGATAAAAAAGAAGATAGTGAGTTTAGTTTTGAGGAAGAGCCTAAATTACGATTTGTCAACGAATTTGAAACTCCAAAAGTGGTTGAATCTGCACCGGCATTGAAAATCGAACCAATCAAAGAACTCAACACCGCAGTTCATGAAGATACCTCAAGTATTGACGAAGGCGAGGTTCAGATTGTTGAAATTGAAGACGAGGCTCAATTTGTTGGAAGTGACGAGATGGTAAAAATTGCCAGTTATTTCTCTGTTTGGGATACAGGATTGGTTGACCCTTACGGCATTGATGCCAAAGATTTTGACGATGTAGTTCCAATTCAGTTATATGATATTTCTCAAGGAAGATACTGGGCTGGGCCATTAAGTAAAGGCGTTACTAACTCTCCTTTTGGATGGAGATGGAAACGCTGGCATACAGGACAAGACCTTGACTTAGATACTGGCGAGCCAGTTTATGCCGCTTTTGATGGAATTATTAGAGTAGCAAGTACGCGAGGTGCTTATGGCAGATGTGTGGTGATTCGTCATTATAATGGACTTGAGACACTTTACGGCCACTTATCAAAAATCAATTTCGAACCAAATACAATCGTAAAAGCTGGTGATGAAATTGGTAAAGGCGGAAGTACTGGACGCAGCTCTGGCCCACACCTTCATTTTGAAACACGCTATGAAGGAAATCCATTTGACCCAAGAAATATTTTTAATTTTAGCCCAAGTCAGATAAATATCGTTACTCAAGATTTCTTATTGACTTCGAGAGTGTACGATTATTTGAGAGGCGGTGCAAATAAAGGCGATTTTGAATATGATGAGCCCGTTGCTATAAATAGAAAGGTTTGGTATAGGGTTCGCTCAGGAGAAAATCTTAGCGAAATAGCGGCAAAGTTTAAAACTACAGTTGCCACAATTTGCAAATTGAATAAAATTCGTTCTTCTTCACGACTACGTATTGGATATCGTCTTCGTGTGAGATAAATATTTAAAGAAAATACATTGAAAATGAGCGACGTGAAACTTTTTCCGTCGTTTTTTTTATATACTAAAATAGTTTTATACAATATCAAGTAGCAAATGAAATTAGACTTAGTTGTAATGGCGGCACACCCCGACGATGCCGAAATGTCTTGTGGAGGAACAATCGCCTCAGCCATAGCACAAGGAAAGAAAGTTGGCATTATAGATTTTACCAGAGGAGAACTCGGAACTCGTGGTACACCCGAAATCAGAGCTACGGAATCTGCAGCAGCTACTAAAATCCTTCATCTATCAGCTAGAGAAAATCTTGGTTTTAGAGACGGTTTCTTTAAAAATGATGAAGAACATCAGATGAAATTAATTGCAGCCATTCGCCGTTATCAACCTGAAATAGTATTGGCCAATGCTATCGAAGACCGTCACCCTGACCATGGTAGAGGTGCAGCATTGGCAGTCGATGCGTGTTTTTATTCTGGCTTAAGAATGATTCAAACATTTGATTTTGATGATAAACCCCAAAACGCATGGCGACCGAAGGCACTTTACCATTATATACAAGATAGATTCATAAAGCCTGATTTGGTAGTTGATATATCAAGTTTTTGGGACATAAAAGAAGCATCAATCAGAGCTTATAAAAGTCAGTTTCATAACCCAAATAGCACAGAACCAGAATCGTATTTGACAAGCCCCGAATTTTTAGAATTTTTAAAAGCACGGTCACAGGAAATGGGACACATGATTGGTTCGAAGTATGGCAAGGATATACCAAAACCAAAACAATTGGTATCAAAGATTTATTTAATTTGATATAAATTTTTTTATATTTTGTTTAAGAAATGAAACTTTAATTTGGAATAAAATATTTGCTAGCCAAGTAAATAAATTTAGCATAAATAATATTTTAGCATAAAAAGACATATTTAAAGTATATTTTAATTAATTAAAAGGATTAAAAATAAATCTTACAAAGTTTTTTGTATTATATAGGTTTCATTTATTAAATTTGCACTTTATTTATAACTCAAAAATATTTATTTCAATATTTAAAATATATGAAACGAGCATTAGTTTGTGGAGCAGGAGGTTTTATTGGTGGTCATTTGGTAAACCGCTTAAAAAGTGAAGGATATTGGGTTAGAGGAGTTGATTTAAAATATAATGAGTACGGCAACGGAGATTCGGATGAATTTGTAATTGGTGATTTAACAGACCCGGTTATTTGTCGTCAAGTTGCAGTAGGTGGTTTTGATGAGGTATATCAATTAGCTGCTGATATGGGTGGTGCTGGTTATATTTTCACTGGTGAAAATGATGCGGCAGTAATGCACAATTCAGCTCTTTGTAATCTAAATATGCTACATGCTGCTCAACAAGCTGGGGTTAAGAAAATTTTCTATTCTTCATCGGCATGTATGTACCCCGAATATAACCAACTAGACCCAAATAACCCTAAATGTTCTGAAGAATCAGCATATCCTGCTGCTCCAGATAGTGAATACGGCTGGGAAAAATTATTTAGTGAGCGTTTGTATCTTACTTATCAACGTAATTTAGGAATTACCGTAAAGGTAGCACGCTTCCACAACATTTTTGGTCCACAGGGTACTTGGAGAGGAGGAAAAGAGAAGGCTCCGGCCGCAATATGTCGTAAAGTAATTGAAGCAGGTGATGGTGGAACCATTGAAATTTGGGGAGATGGAAAACAAACTCGTTCATTTTTATATGTTGACGAATGTGTTGAAGGTATCCGTCGTTTGATGGAATCTGATTTTTCTGGCCCGGTAAATATTGGTTCAGAAGAAATGATTTCAATCAATGATTTTGCCAAATTAATAGCTGAAATTTCTGGCAATAACATCAAAATCAACAATATAAAAGGTCCAGAAGGTGTGCGTGGAAGAAATTCTGATAATGCTTTAATTCAAGAAAAATTGGGTTGGGCTCCATCACATACACTGAGAGAAGGAATTACCAAAACATATCATTGGATTGCTGAACAAGTAGCCAAAGAAGTTGAATTAGCTTAATCTAACTCAAGTAAAGTCTTAATAAAATTATCACTACGGTGGTTTTGTACGAAAACGCTTGCTCTTTCGGGGTAAGCGTTTTTTGTTTTTAAGAAAGTCAAAATGGCCTGATTTATTTCTTCAGGATTAAATCCATCAACTGTTAATCCTAAATTATATTCACGAGTGAGATCTCCTACAACTCCAAATTTTGTTGCCAAAACAGGCTTATTATGTCTTGCTGCCAAACCTATAACACCACTCGAAGAAAAGAAATTGATATAAGCAACCGATACCACATCACTCTGCCCAACAAAAGCTTCCATTTCATCATCATCAACAAACCTACTCTCAAACTCTACCTGCAGTTCAGGTCTAATATTCTTGGCTTCCTCGAAAGCTTCCATTAATGGACCTTTATTTTCGCCATGAATTTTACCAACCACTAATAAACAAATATTTGCAGCATCCTCGGCACTTAATTGTTGTAAAGCTTTAAGCAAATTGACAACATTCTTTTTGGCATCAATAAAACCAAAGGCTAAAAGTATTTTTTTGTGCAGAGCAACTGCGTATTTTTCTCTAATAATCAACCCTTCACGAGATGGATAGTCATATACAGGATCAGGTAAATAGGTAAATATATTTGTGCCCAATGTTTCATTCATATTTTTGATAGTTTCTCTATCATTAAATATGAAAACCTTCTTTAATTGAGAATTTCGACACATCCACCACGATGTAAAAAGTTTTCTTGTTTTCGTAATTGCAGATTTTTGTTTAGATTTTAAAGTGGTATCTTGAGCAATTATCCGTGGATATGGATTGATCAAGATACCCAATAGCTGGCAAGGAAAACGACTACTTCCGATTGTATGCTGAAACATATCAAGCATCATCATAATTACTTTATCTGCTCGATAGTCAATTGCGTAACGCTTGATATGTTTCCAAATTACCTGAGTAGTTTTAATGATAGTCATACCCGAGTTGAATGGTGCAAACTCTTCTTCAGTAAAGAAAATTATCTTCACATTGGTAGCCGTTGTTTTTACCGAGGGTATCGTTTGGGCGTCGGGATTTAGCAAAAATACGTATTCAACGTCGGTTGGATGACTTTCTAAAAATCGTAAAATATTCTGAATATGACCTAAATTATGACCAACTAGTCTGACGTATATATCACAAATAAAAATTCGCATATTCTAAGATTTCGGGGCTTTTAGCTTACGCTATTATAACATTTATACAACACTTTTATAGACTTCGAGTGTTTTTTGAGCAGTGATGCTTGGTGAAAAATCTTGTAAACGCTTTTTACCTTTTTGAATTAATTCTGTTCGTAAATCATTATTTTCAATAATTTTTTCAATCTGAAAGGCGATATTTTCTTTATCGTCAGGATTAAAATACAATGCAGCATATTGGCCAACTTCAGGAAAACATGAACGATCGCTCAAAATAACTGGACAGTCACAAGCAAATGCTTCAATGACTGGAATTCCAAAACCTTCGTATAAAGAAGGATAAACAAAAGCAATGGCATTTTTATATAATTGATAAAGCACATCATCACTATCAATTTGATGATGAAGAATCTGCTTTTCTACTTTCAGATTGGCAAATAATTGTTGCTCGGCTACAGTAAATTTGCCATTTCCTGCACATATTAAATATAAATCATCTTGTTTTTGCAAAATCGGAGAAATCGCTTCGGTATAAACATCAAAATTTTTGTAGTTATCGCGGTTTCCTACATATAACAAATATCTTTTCGGGGTCGAAATCTTAACATTTGGGTTTGGTAGAAAAGTGGCAAAATGAGTTGAGTGATAAATCACCTCTACTTTTTCGGGGGCAACATTAAAAATATCCAGAATATCCTGCTTAGTATTTTCTGAAACCGCAATTATTTTTGAAGCTTTATCTAAGATTTTCTTTTTTTGGTCTTTATCAAAACCATCCAAACCAGCATATTTAGTTGAGAATTTTTCAGGAATTAGATCGTGATGTGTAATTACAAATGGTTTTTTACCGAGAAAAGGCAGAAAGTAATCTTTGAAATAAGTCGGGTGAAAAACATCGTAACTCTGTTTAGCAATGTGAATTGCACTATTCAGTCGATTTACATGCGAAAAGAGCATATTGGTCTTCGCATAACCCAAGAAAAAACCGAATTGAGTTACATTCTTTATATCACCATTTATTAAATAATCATTATTCGAGAATTTAAGGGCGAGATCAACATCTATACCTTGTTCGTATTTTAAATTATACATCAAGTCATAGAAATATCTTGCTACACCGCCATATTTTGCACCCGAAAACGATTGATGGTCGTAAAGAACTTTCATAAAATAGAAAAAGTAGGACGTATCGGGCTCGAACCGATGACCTTCGCCTTGTCGAGGCGACACTCTAAACCAACTGAGCTAACATCCTGTTTTTGAATACGTTTTAGTACATTTATTTTCTAAAAAAAACTGCTTAATATTCAAGACTAACATCAAATATCCTGATACAATTATAACTGTACTGCAAAAATTGTATCACAAATATATACCTAAATCTGTTTGGTAACAATTTTTAATGATAAACTTTCTTTGAAGGAACTCGCATTAAAAGTACGAATCCAACGATAAAAAATACTAAAATCGTCAGAACTGAGTTTCGAATATTTCCAGTAAATTGCCCAACGAAGCCAAAAATAAAAGTACCAAGTGTGATGGCAATTTTTTCTACAATATCATAAAAACCGAAATAGGATGCTGTATCGGCGGTATTATCAGGAATTAATTTCGCAAATGTTGAGCGAGAAAGTGATTGAATTCCGCCCATAACTAAGCCAACTACTGCCGCAATTACATAAAATTCGTTTTGAGTAGTAGTGAAATATGCAGCTAGAGGTATAAACGACCAAATGAAGATAAATATCAAAAGACCTTTCGTATTTCCGAGTTTACTCGACAACCACGAAGCCAAATATGAGCCTGGAATTGCAATTAACTGAATTAATAAAAGCGTAATAATGAGTCCTTGTTTCTCGATGTGCAGTTCTTTATCAGCAAAAATTGTGGCTACGTAAATAACTGTCATTACGCCCATATCATAAAATAAAAAAGCCATCAAAAACTTCGTTACGAGTTTATTTTTTCTGACTTCTTTGATAACTTTTACTAATTCTTGCACTCCAGTTGTCAATCGTCCAGTTTTGAACGATTTTGGCTCATCTTTAGGTAAATAATAAAACGGAATTTGAGCAAATAATACCCACCAAATACCAACCGTTAGGAATGAAATACGAGCTGTTAATCCTGAATCAGAATCAGCTTGGCTTAAACCAAAAATAGTTGGTTGCATAATCATTAATAGATTGACTACCAATAAGATAACACTACCAATATATCCCATCGTGAAGCCTTTGGCACTCAAGCTATCGAAGCGATCCTCGGTGGCAATTACGGGTAAAAATGAGTTATAGAAAACAATACTCCCACCCCAGCCTACTATTGAAATTCCGAAAGCAATGACGATAGGATTAATATTTCCTTTTGTAAAAAAGTAAAAATAAGCACAACTTGCCGCTCCAAGATAGCAGAAAATCTTCATGAAAAACTTACGACGACCGCTTGAATCGGCCAATGGCGTTAGAATTGGGTTAAGAATAACAAGAAGGAGCGTTGCAACCGAAATTGTGTATGAATACAAAATTGAATTTTGAATCTGAATCCCGAAGAAATCTACAATATCGTTTACGACTTTCCCATTGGCATCTTTTTCGGATGTTGTTGCCAAAAAATACATAGGAAAAACTACAGTCGTGATTACGAGGTTGTGAACCGAATTTGCCCAGTCGTACATTGTCCAAGCATTCAGCACTTTCTTTTGGTTTTTTACAAACATAGCAGTTTAGGGTTAATTTGTTTACTAGGTAGTTGGTTAAATTAATCGTCAAATTTGTTTTTCATAAAAAACTGAGAGACAGTATTTTATGATAGTGTGAACTGTGGACTATTAACTGTGGACTACTTAACTTATAGTTTAGGTCTTTCTTTTAATGCAATAAATTCTTTTTCGTAATTTTTATCAAGTGTTCCCATTGCTCTATCCCAAAAACTAAAATACAATCCGTAATTATTTTTGAAATAATGATGGTGTTGATTGTGCATCACCGAGCTGTTAAGCCATTTCCAAAACCAATGTTTATGGCCATCTTTCGGAAGCCATTCCCAGCCCAAATGCCCATAAACATTATAAGTTGTCATAAAAACTAGAAATAAGAGCATAATGATTGGGTGCAAAGGTAGCACAAAAGCGAAAACGACAAAAATTCCAGCCTCAACAAAGCCTTCGAGCGGTTGAAATGAAAAAGAAGTCCAAGGGCTTGGGTTGGTTGACTGATGATGTACTTTATGAAAATACTTATATAGTTTTTTGTGATGCATTAATCGATGCATCCAATAAAAATAGGTATCATGAATGAGTAAAGTCAGAAAAAAAGACAGTATAAAATAGCCCCAACCGTAATCAGAAATCTTTCGATAAATTAAGGTATAAGGCCTTATTGTCGGGTTGAAAAGCAAAACAGCAACTATACCAAATATCAAAAATGTTAGTAATGAATAAAGTATTTCTCGCTGATAATCAGTGTTTTGAGGAAACTTTAATTGTATTTTCTTGTACGAAAGTTTGTTTTTAAGACCAATGTAGTATGTCAAAAAAGCTATTCCTCCAATAAAAAAGTAGCGAATTAAGCTTGCTGTGAAGGCAAATGTAAATAATTGATAAATTTTTTCTGGAAAAATCATAACTTAAAAATTGTTTCAATAAAAATATTCCTGTTTAATAATGTATTTCTCAACTCTTCCGCAAACTTTACTGCGTGATATGCATCGCCATGAATACAAACTGTATCAGCTTTCAGTGGAACTTCCTTTCCGTCGGTTGAAATTACGCATTGTTTTTCAATCATCATAATTACTTGATTAACAGCTTCTTGTGTACTTTCAATCAAGGCATTTGATTGTGTCCGTGGAGTAAGACTTCCATCATTTTGGTAAGTTCTGTCGGCAAAAACTTCTGAGGCAGTGCGTAAACCTATTTTTTCTGCTTCCGAAATTAAAAAACTTCCAGATAAACCGTAAAAAATCAAATCTGGATCAATGGCTATTGTAGCTTCGGCAATGGCTTTAGCTAAAGCCGCATCTTTAGCGGCCATATTATACAATGCACCGTGTGGCTTTACATGGTGAAGTTTGCCGCCTAAGGCTTTGACAGTACCAAACATCGCACCAATCTGATAAACACAGATATCATAAATTTCTTGCGGTGTAAGCTGCATATTACGGCGGCCAAAACCTTGTAAGTCTGGAAATGCAGGATGAGCTCCAATAGCAACATTGCGTTCGATGGCCATCTGTGCAGTTTTTCGCATGATATTGGCATCGCCCGCATGAAAACCACAAGCAATATTTGCTGACGAAATCAGTTTCATCAAAGCATTGTCATTTCCCATCGGCCAAACACCGAAGGCTTCGCCCATGTCGCAGTTGAGGTCAATTGTTTTGATTATCATTGAAAAATCTAATGCTAGCTTTTAGTTTTTGAAGTTCGAGTTCCTGCTTTATCAATAAATCTTCAGCCGCTTCAATCGAAATCTTTTTAAATATAAATGTATCATTTATTCCTATTTGAGCCAATTTTGGCAAATCAAAAGAAACAACATTGCCAAGTCGTGGGTATCCCCCACTGGTTTGGTGGTCAGCCATTAAAATAATTATTTGTCCACTTGGAAGAAGTTGAACGGTTCCGAAATCTACTGCTGAAGACACCAATTCTTTTTTTGTGCCAACTTCCAAAGGTGCTGCATTCATTCGGTAGCCCATTCTGTTTGAGGCATTTGAAATTTTAAATACTTGATTTTCGAAGGATTTTTTGCTTTTTTCGGTCAATAAACAAAATTCGTTACCTTCGGTGAAGTGTATTGTTTTTTTGTGCGACAGGTTACAAACCTGTCCAACATAAGGTAAAAACTTACAATTTTCTTCATTTACTGCCAAATATGCTCGGCTACCACTAATTAATTTCTTAAACGTAAGTATGCTGCCTGTTTTAACCAAAATTGATTTCCAGTTTTGGATTGGATTATTATCTATTGTTGGCAAAAAATCTGCTCCACCAATAATGATAGTACAATCTTTTTCAAATAATAAATCGGCAGCAGGAAAGTGCATTTCCAGCACTGGTTGATTTTCTTGGTTTTGCAAAGCAATATTGAGTATTCTTGCAGAAAGTCTATCCATTACTCCACTCGGATTTACGCCCAAATGTCTAAGTCCATTTTTTCCTAAATCATGATAATTTGACAGTATCCCTCTCTTAATAAATTTCACTTTTGTGTTTGTTTACCTAAAATTAATAGCAAGTTGACTGTTTTCAAAATAAAGTTTTACAGCAAATATATTAAAATGTTGCATAGCCAAAAATATAATTCGTTTTTGTTATAAGAATATTTAATTTTAAAAAAACTAAACCTTTTCTGTTACAACAAATAAAAAAAAACAACATTATTTTTACCGCATTTTATTCCTAAAAATTAACTTTTTCTTTTAAAATATAACTTTTACAATATTTTCTTTCATTTATTTATTTATTTATTTTAGAGATAATTTTTTATATATTTGCAACAAATGTAATTTTTCAGTGACTATATATGACTATTGCATTTTTTCAACTTGTAAAAATTGATTTTATTTCATTCAATATTTTTCACAAGTTTAAGGTAATTGGAAATTTGATTTAAAAAAAATAGGTTGCCTAACAATACCCATAAACGCTTACCTCACAAGAAAGATCCGACTAAATCAGCACAATTAGCTTAATGTTACGGATCTCTAAATGAAAAGAAAGTTGAATGTTGGTAAAACAAATTATTTGTCTGCTCGCCTTGGGATTTAAATCAATATAATAAAAATTGAAAGATCTTGCCAGTAAACGCACGATTACATTTGAAAAAGAAAATTTCAATCTTGGAACTCATTATTTAGATTTTATTCTGTATTACTTTTTTCGAATTTTGCTAAACCAAAAAAAAAACTCAAAACATTAAAGATAGCAGTATTTAAAGATCGACCAAATAATAATAATCGTTTTTTGTTGATGTAAATTAAAGTTTATGTAATTCGGTAACTTGAAACATTACTAATTTATTACAAAAATTATTTAAGTTAACAATCACAATTTTTTGAAGTTATTAAACTAAAAAATCTTAAAAAAATTATTTTAAAACTTAAACATTATTACACAACCAAACAAAGATTACATATCAACAATTATTCAAATTTAATTCTCTTATGAAAAAAAATCTACTGTTCAATCAGTTGATGAATAGGGCTGCCAAAATCAGACTTATTTACACTGTTTTAGCTCTACTCTGCTTGATAAGCGGCTATGCAAATGCTGCTGATATCACGATTTCAGGAAAAGTTAGCGATGCCGATAAAGGCGAGTTTTTGCCTGGAGTAAGTATAACTATCAAAGGAACATCTCGTGGTGCAACTACTGATGGAAAAGGCGACTACTCTATTAAAGTTCCTAACAAAAATTCGGTCTTGGTATTTAGTTTCTTGGGATTCGAAAGCCAAGAAATTGAAGTTGGAAATCAAACAATTATTAGTGTGAGTATGATATCCGATGCCAAAACGCTTGAAGAAGTAGTGGTAGTTGGTTATGGAACTCAAAAGAAGGTTAACCTGACAGGTGCGGTTTCGACAATCTACTCAAAAACTATCGAAAATCGTCCGTCAAGTAATTTGGCTAATGCTTTGCAAGGTACAAGCCCGGGTTTGATTATTACACGCTCAAGTGGCCAACCGGGTAGCGAAGGTATTGGCATTCAGATACGTGGTGCATCTTCGGCCAATGGTAGCATCGAGCCTTTGGTAATTTTAGATGGTGTGACTGTTCCGAGCAATACCCTACAATCACTCAACCCAAATGATGTTGAAAATATTAGTGTTTTGAAAGATGCAGCTGCGGCGGCAATCTATGGAGCACAAGCCGCAGGTGGTGTAATATTGGTCACTACCAAGAAAGCTAAAGCTGGAAAAATCAAGTTTGCCTATTTGGCTCAGCAAGGTACAGACTGGTCAATCAATGTGCCAGAAAGAATGTCGCTTTTAGAAGAAGCTGAGTTTTCTAATTTATCTCGGAAAAATTCTGGAAGTGGTCCAGAGTATTCTGATGTTGATATTCAACGAATCAAAGATGGTGTACCATACGTGGTTAACCCTGCCGATACGACCACTTGGCTATTTTATAACCAAGTTCCATTGACCGACCAAGTTTTAAAAAAATATTCGTCAATGACTACTCAGAATTTAAGTATTTCGGGTGGAACAGAGAAATTAAACTTCTTACTATCAGGCGGTTACTACAATAAAAGCGGAATATTTAAAGTTGGGCCAGATGGCTACCAACGTTATAACGTTCGCCTAAATTTGGGAGCTCAACTCAACAAAATTTTCTCGATTGATACTCGACTTTCTTACACGAAAGATAAACAAGAAGCAGCTTCTGGAAACTTAAGTGGGCAAGGTTTGATTTACGAACTTTACCGTTTACGTACCCGTTCCCCATTCTTCACTCCCGACGGACAATATAATGGTGCAGGCTCATCGGCAACGGTTTATGGAAGACTTGAAGCGGGTGGATCTAATACCTACAAAAGAGATTATTTTGACGGGAACGTAACTTTAAAAGCTGCTAATATAGTAAAAGGGCTAACGCTTCGTGCAGTACTCGGAACACAATATCGAATTGGTGATAGAACAAACTTTGCTCGAACTGTACCACTATGGGGAAGAGGAAAAGTTTTGAGCTATATCAATCAAGTGAATAGCTACACCTTAACAGATGAACTCACCAATAATACAAATATGCAGCTTTTGGCCAATTATGATATAAAAATTGCTGCAAAACATAATTTAGGTATTTTGGCAGGTTATAACTATGAAGATTTCAGATTTGAAAATATGGTGGCTGGTGCAACCAACTTAGTGAGCAACGATTTGCCAACGCTCAACTTAGGCGACGATAAAACTAAAACAAACAGTCAATCAATTGCAACTAATGCTTCGCAGTCGGTTTTTAGTCGTTTCAATTATAACTATGATGGAAAATATTTGCTTGAAGCAACTATCCGTCGTGATGAAAACTCAAAACTGGCTCCAGATTTAAGAATTAAAGTTTTCCCGTCGGCTTCAGCAGGTTGGAATGTTCACCGTGAGGCATTTATGAAAGAACTTAATTTTATTTCAGAAATGAAACTTCGTGCCTCTTGGGGTAGATTAGGTGGTGCTTTAGGTGGAAGTACAATCGGAAACTACGATTATTTAAGTCAATTGAGTCGTGGTTCTACATTAGTATTAGGAGATTCTCGTGCGTCTTATCTTTTCCAAAGCTCAATTCCTTCACAAGTACTTTCATGGGAAACCATCGAGACTACAAACTTTGGTTTTGACTTGGGTTTATTCAAAAATAAACTCACAATCAACGGTGATTATTACGTAAAATATAACCGCAATATGCTTACACCACAAAACCTTCCTGCCGTAATCGGAATCGGAACTCCAAGAAAAAATAACGGTGAATTGAAATCGTGGGGTTGGGAGTTAGAGGCACGTTATAGAGGACAAATTGGTAAAGATTTCTCGTATAATATTGCAGCAAATTTATCTGACAACCAAAACAAACTAATTAATTTTGCGGCAAGAAACATCGTAGGAGCAGGTACTAATAGTATCGTAGAAGGTTATCCTTTGAATAGCGTTTTTGGCTACAAAACAGATGGATATTTCCAAACTGCCGATGAAGTAAAAGCTTGGGCTTTCCAAGATAACCGTACTGGTGCTGGTGATGTGAAATATTTAGACCTTAACGGTGATGCAAAAATCAACGTTGGAAAAGGCAATACAACTGACTTTGGCGACTTGGTGTATCTTGGTACAACTCAGCCTCGTTATGTGTTTGGTACAACGCTAGGTTTCAACTACAAAGGTTTTGATTTTACGGCATTCGTCCAAGGTGTTGGCAAGCGTTCGTTTAGACCAGAAACTGAAACAATCGCCCCTCTTTTAGTAACTTGGAAGCAGGCTTTGGCTATTCATAGAGATTATTGGACACCTGAAAATCCAGATGCTTTGTACCCTCGTCCATATACAGGTGGAACGCACAACTACCGTGTTTCAGACAAATGGCTATTAAATGGACGATATGCTCGATTGAAAAACCTTCAAATTGGTTATACAATTCCTGAGAGCCTTTCTAATCGAATTAAAATTTCAAGAGCAAGAATATTCTTCTCCGCTCAAGATATTCTTACATTCTCGAAATTGGGTAATTTCAAAGGTTATTTCGACCCTGAACAAAGAGATAATATTGAAAATGATTACCCATTTTTTGCAACAGCTTCAGCAGGTATAAATCTTAATTTTTAAGTAATTAGTCAATCTAAATCATTGACCATCAACGATTAACTAATTTTATTATTGCAAATCATGAAATCAAAATTTAAATATATATTTTCGACTTGCCTTCTCATCTTAGGCAATACCGCTTGCGACATTAATCGCTTGCCCGAAACATCAATCAGCGATGCCACATTTTGGCGTTCAGAAACAGACCTAATAGCAGCCACCAATTATCTTTATACCTTCGTTCCTGGATTTAATACAGAAGATGTTTGGTCTGATGATGCCATTGGTTTGACATCGAATAATATTAGCGACGGCTCACGTCTTGCTCCTTCAACTGATGCAAACTATACTACGCCGTACCAGTTAATTAGAGCAGCCAATAATATTATCGAAAAAGGGCCAAAAACTGCGGCAAATACAAGCCAAGCAGTAATTGATAGATATATTGGCGAGGCTCGTTTTTTCCGTGCTTGGGGCTATTTCAGTTTAGTACAAAAATATGGTGATGTGCCTTTGATTCTCAAAATATTGGATGATGCTTCACCCGAATTGACAGAGCCTGCCAGCCCAAGAGAGAAGATTTTCGACCAAATCTATCAAGACCTTGATTTTGCGGCTACAAAATTACCGACAATGGCAGCCCTTGGAACAGGTAACTTCGGAAGAATCTCGAATTCTGGTGCATTGGCTTTTAAAGCCCGTGTAGCTCTTTTTGAAGGAACACGCTCGAAATTTCATAACTATGGCGATAATAAAAAACACCTAAGTATAGCAGTTGCAGCAGCAAAAGCTGTAATAGATGGCCGTCAACACGCTTTATATGCCAACTATTTCGATTTATTTCAATATACGGGTGAAGGACTTCAAAACAAGGAAAATATCATAGTAAAGCAATACGGAGTTAGCTTAACAGACCGTGTTTTGATACACACTTATTTCCGTGGAACGCTTGAAAATGGCAATAAAAACCCAACAAAAAGTTTAGTAGATTCATATTTGATGTCTGATGGTTTGCCTATCACAAAATCACCATTGTATAAAGCACCTGTAAAAAGTACTGATGTTTTTGTAGGCCGTGATGATAGATTAAGTCAGAGTATAATGAAAGCGGGAGACCCTTACATTTTTACAAAAAAAGTATTTGATATTTCGCCTTTAGTTTTCCAAAAAACAGGTTTTTGTTTCCGTAAATTTTCTAATATTGACGATTGGAATACGCAAGCATCTTCAATTGACCGACCAGTATTGAGATATGCCGAAGTACTTTTAGCTTATGCTGAAGCAAAATTTGAATTAGATGGAAGCATTAGCGATGCCGACCTTGATTTGGCAATCAATCCTCTTCGTAATAGAGCAAAAATTGCTAAATTGACTAATGCTTTCGTAACAACAAACGGATTGAGCATGCGTGATGAACTACGTCGTGAGCGTAGAGTTGAATTAGCACAAGAAGGACACCGTTATTGGGATTTGATCCGTTGGAAAACGGCCGAAATTGAACTTCCTAAGCCAGTTTTAGGTAATTATTTCTTCAAATCTGAGTTTGGAACAGCTACTACTGTAAATCTAACTCCTGATAATTTTATATTGGTTACAACTGCGAATTTCCGTAGGTTCGAACCAACCAAAGATTATTTATGGCCATTGCCATTGAATGAGATTTCGCTGAATCCAAACCTCAAGCAAAATCCAAATTGGTAATAATATTCTCAAAAACTGCCCTTTCTGTTTTGTCAGAGAGGGCTTTTATTTGCACTTTTATGAAAAAACTTTTATCTACTCTTGCTATTTGGTTTTGTATCATTGCATGTAAAAAAGACGAAACCACCCCACTTGCTAATCTACCCGCCAACCTCAAAAACCTTAAAATCGAGCATCCACGCCTATTTCTTACCGACCAAAAACTCGAAGAATTAAAGGTAGCCCGAAAGACTGATGCAGTATTGGATAAGTACGTCAGTGCAGTTATTGCTACATCAAATTCACTTTTGACAAAACCAATGCTCACTCGTATACTGATTGGTCCAAGATTATTAGATGTAAGTCGGGAATTATTGAAACGCACTTCACACCTTGCAATGGCTTATCGCTTCACGGCCGATAAGAAATATTTAGATGCAGCCGTAAATAACATGAAAGCCGTTTGTGATTTTACAGATTGGAATCCTTCACACTTTTTGGACGTGGCCGAAATGACCAACGGAGTAGCCATCGGCTACGATTGGCTCTACAACGACATGAGTAAAACCGACCGTGAAACGATTAAAAATGGCCTGAAAATCAAAGGATTATCGGAATACCGAAAATCTTATGAGTCTTCTTGGTGGCATAATGGCGATAATAACTGGAACCAAGTTTGTAATGGTGGCTTGCTCGTTGGTGCTTTAGCAATTGCCGAAACCGACCCAACTTACGCCAGTGATTTTATTCCGAAAGTTGTACCTAACTTAGCTTTCTCAAACAAATTTTATGCTCCTGATGGAGCTTGGTACGAAGGCCCAGGTTATTGGTCTTATGCAACCGAGTATTTATCTTATGGAATGTCTGCATTACAAACAGCATTGGGCGATATGTATGGACTTGAAAAAACAGACGGCTTAGCAAAATCTGGTTTAGTACCCATGATTTGTGCAGGCCCAACTAATTATATCCTGAATTTTGCCGATTCTGGCGAAAATAGCAAAGCTACTTCATCAGCAGCGATGTTTTTTCTTAGCAATGTTTACAATAATTCGCAAGTTTCAAATTATCTCCATAATTACATCAAAAGTTCAAATGCTCTTGCTACACCGTTTCATGTGGCTTGGTATAAAGCACCAAGTTCGGAGGCGGTTAGTCCGCCACTCGATTATTTCTTGAAAGGTGATATTAATGAACTAGTATTTTTGAGAAGCAGTTGGTCCGACCCAAATGCTTCATGGATTGGCATAAAATCAGGAATTAATAGTTCGAACCACTCACATCTTGATCTCGGAAATTTTGAACTTGATGCCGGTGGTGTCCGTTGGGCAAAAGATTTGGGTTCAGATGATTATAATTTAGATGGATATTGGACTATGGGCGTAAATGGAAAACGATGGTCTTATTACAGAATGAATTCTTTTAGCCATAATGTACCACTTTTGGGTAATAAAAACCAATATGAATTGGCAAAAGCGAAATTTACCAACACAGATTTGAATCTCGCTACACCATCAGCAAGCCTTGATTTGACTGAAGCTTATCGAGAGTTTTCATCAAAAAGTATGAGAAAAGTCAGCCTAACCGACGACCGGAAAAACTTTTTGATTGAAGATAGTCATACACTAACAAAAATTACCGAAGTGGCTTGGGGAATGATGACCGCCAATACAATCGAACTTGTAAAAGGTGGAAAAGCAATCTTACGCAATGCCACCATTACCTCAAAAACGCTCGAAGCAGAAATAATTTCACCCAAAGGAGTTGAATTTACAGTCGAATCAGCTTTACAGAAAACTCCCGAAAAATTAAACACGGGTCATTCGAGATTGATACTCCGTTTACCAAATCAAACTGGACAAGTGAATGTTATAATCAAACTTTCGCCAAAAGGATAATTAAATTTATAAGGAAAAGTTTCAAGTGACTAATTGTACAATTGGTTTAACCAGAAATATAGCACATATTATTAATTACGGGCAATTTTTTCAATAATCAATTTCACGTAGAAATCAATAAAATATATCAAAAATGCTCAATTCTATCAAACCAAAACTGCTATTCACATTTTTGTTTTTATCAATTATTTCGCTACCTACACTTTTGGCACAATCGCCAAAAATGTATTTTAGCGATACTTTTGTCGCAAATCGACCATTTGCGAAAGACCCTTATGTGATTTTTTTTAAGAATCAATATTGGATGTATTATACTGTGCCCGATGAATTAAAAAAAGTATTGCATATCGGAATTGCGACGAGTAATGATTTAAATAATTGGAAAAAAGTTGGGGATATATTTGGACTGAAAGGTAGTGCTGAAGAAAATGGCATTTGTGCACCAAGTGCATTGATAAAAGATGGCGTACTTCATCTCTTTTACCAAACCTACGGAAATGCAAAATTAGATGCTATTTGCCATGCTTATTCTAAAAACGGATTTGATTTTGAAAGAGACCCAACAAATCCTATTTTCAGACCAAAAATAAGCGATTGGTCATGCGGAAGAGCAATTGATGCTGAAGTTATTGCTTATAAAAATCAATATTTCCTATATTATGCCACAAGAGACCCAAGCTACAAAATCCAACAGCAAGGTGTAGCAACTGCTCCTATTAATAGCAATTTTAGCCGAAACAGTTGGTCAGAAATACCAAATATGCCCATGTTAAAACCAGAATTGGATTGGGAATTAAAGTGCATTGAGGCGGCTTCTTGCATAAAAAAAGGCAAATATTTGTATATGTTTTATGCTGGTGGATACAATAATGAGCCTCAACAAATTGGTGTTGCCAAGAGTAAAGACGGCGTTCATTGGCAACGATTATCAAATGAACCGTTTTTGAAGAACGGAAAAAAAGGAACTTGGAATGAAAGTGAAAGTGGACATCCAAACATATTTAAAGCCGAAGATGGGAAATATTACCTTTTTTTTCAAGGAAACAATGACAAAGGCAAAACTTGGTATTTATCAAATGTAGAAATTGGTTGGAATAAAAAAGGGCCGTTTTTAAAAACTGAATAGTTAATGCAGTATAAATTCAAAATCACGAAAACATTCATAAAATGAAAATAAAACTATTTATTTTATCCTTTTTGACCTTTTTTAAGGTATTTTCTCAAAATTTACCATCTCATCCAAGAATTTTATTGTTGAAAAACGAAGAAAATACTATTGCTGAAAACATCAAAAAAGACCCAACATGGGCAAAACTCAATCAAGTAATTATTGATGAAAGCAACAATATTATTTCACTTCCTACATTAGAAAGAATTCAAATTGGCCGTCGATTATTGGATAAATCAAGAGAGTGTCTGCGAAGAGTATTCTTTTTGTCATACTCCTATCGCATCACGAAAGATAAAAAATATTTGGCTAGAGCCGAAGCCGAACTCGTAAAAGTATCACAATTTATCGATTGGAATCCGAGTCATTTTTTAGATGTTGCCGAAATGACCATGGGCGTTTCGATTGGTTACGATTGGCTTTACGATGACTTATCGGCAACTTCAAAAGAAATCATCAAAGAGGCCATTCTAAAAAAGGGTATTGAGCCATCGCTTGATAAAAAATATAATAGTTGGCTAAAAGCCTCACATAACTGGAATCAAGTATGTAATGCAGGAATGACCTACGGAGCATTGGCGATTTATGAAGAAAATACAGCACTTGCCCAACAAATAATCGACCGAGCGATTGAATCAATCAAGTTGCCGATGGAAGATTATAAACCCGAAGGAGCATATCCAGAAGGATACGGTTATTGGGGCTATGGAACGAGTTTTAATGTGATGTTTTTAGATGCAATCCAACGAGTTTTTAAAACTGATTTTGGTTTATCCGCAACAGAAGGGTTTCTAAAAACGGCCGGATATATGCAAAATATGGTCGGTTCTTCGGGCAAAAACTTCAATTATTCTGATGCAGGAAATGGCAGCGGAATAAGCCCTGCAATGTTTTGGTTTGCTGATAAAACCAAAAACTCAAGCCTTCTATTCACCGAAAAACAATACTTACAAGGAAAAGACAAATCAATGCACCGAGATAGACTTTTGCCAGCTACCATGATTTGGGGCAAGGATATTAGTTTAGCAAAAGTTACCGAGCCGAAAGAGATGATTTGGGTTGGACAAGGTAAAAATCCCGTGGCGATGATGCGTACTTCGTGGTCGAAACCCGATGCAATTTATGTAGGTTTAAAAGCTGGTTCGCCTTCGGTCAATCACGGACACATGGATGTTGGGTCGTTTGTGATGGATGCCAATGGCGAACGCTGGTCGATGGATTTTGGTATGCAAGAATACGAAACGCTTGAATCGAAAGGTGTTAAACTCTGGGGAATGGCACAAAATTCGGAGCGTTGGCAGGTTTTTCGTTATAATAATTTGGCCCATAGCACACTTGCCTTCGATAGTGAATTCCAGAAGGTTGAGGGTTATGCTTCCATCAATCATTCTTCCAAAAATCCAAATTTCTTAAGTGCCACCACTGATATTAGTGCAGTTTATAAAGGTAAAGCTACTTCGGTCAATCGAGGAACGGCAATTATTGACAAAAAATATGTTTTGGTAAAAGATGAAATAACAGCCGCTGAAAATGAAACAACAATCCGATGGGCAATGCTCACACCGGCTGAGGTAAAAATCAATAAAGATGGAACTGCCGAATTGACGCAAAATGGCAAAAAACTTCAATTAAAAGTGAATAGCCCCAGCAATGTCACATTGAAAACATGGTCAACCCAAGGTTCACACGATTATGATGCTCCAAATACAGGTACAACTTTGTTAGGCTTTGAAGTTAAAATTGCGGCTAATAGTATTAATTCTCTTGAAGTTTTATTGATTCCCGAAGAAAATAAAGTAATTTCAAAAACAAAAATTCTTCCATTGAAAGACTGGAAGTAGTCAAAAATCTATTCACCCTAACCTTTTTTTACGATGACTTATTCAAGAAAAACCTTTTTGAAGCACTTAGGAATAACGGCATTGAGTGTTCCTGCTTTATCTTTTCAACAAAAAACAGCTTCGCCAAAACTTACCATCGGTTTGGCTTCTTATACCCTACGAAAATATTCGGTGAGCCAACTCATAGATATTTGTAAACGCCTCAATATCAAAGAGGTAGCACTTAAAAACTTTCACCTTCCACTTGATGCAAGTGATAGCGAGATTCAAGCAACAATCTCAAAATTCAAAGATGCCGGCTTGAATATATACGGTGGAGGAGTGATTTATATGAAAAACGAAGCCGAAGTTAAAAATGCTTTTCGCTACGCCAAAGCGGCGGGCATGAAATTGATAATCGGTGTTCCAAATCACGATTTATTGCCTTTGGTAGAAAAATATGTGAAAGAAAACGACATCAAGCTGGCGATTCATAATCATGGCCCTGGAGATGAAGTATATCCTACGCCAGCTACCGTCTATGATAAAATTGTGAATCTCGACAAAAGAATAGGACTTTGTATTGATATTGGTCACGTAGTTAGACTTGGCATGAATCCGATTGAAGCCATCAAAAAATACGGCCATAGAATGTATGATATGCACCTAAAAGATGTCGATGGAATAGTAGCAAAAAGCGAATCTATTCAAATTGGAAGAGGAGTAATTGATATGCCTAAATTAATGAAAGCACTTAAAGATATTAATTATAAAGGTGTTATGAGTATCGAATACGAAAAAGATGCCGATAATGCAGAAGGTGGTTTGGCCGAATCGGTCGGCTATGTTCGTGGAATTTTAGATATGATGGACCGTTATTAAAAACTCTTTAAAGACACTCAAATGAAACAAATAATTTTATTTTTAACACTGCTTTTTAGTAATACACTTTTTGCACAAGTTACCCAGCGAAACATTTTTGCCAAAAAATATTCGCTCGATGAGGTAAAAAAATATTTGATACCACTCAAAGATTATCACCCCTACCCAAAAACTCCCGAAGAATGGCAAGCGGCAGTACCTGATAGTGTTTTGAAAGATATCGTAAAAAATGGCGAAAAACTGCTCGATTTTAAGTTTGAACCAATTTCTGCTACAACATCTTTAGATTACGTTCGCTCTGGCGACCGTGAACGTCACGGAAAACTGTCTTTCGGCAAACGAAACGCATTGACTGATTTGATTTTGGCTGAAAGTGTTGAAGATAAAGGCCGATTCGTGGAAGCAATTATGAATGGAGTTTGGTCAATTTGCGAAGAAAGTTATTGGGGAGTACCCGCTCATATTAGAGGTTTGCCCGATGTAGAAAATCCAGTTGTAGATTTATTTTCGGCGGAAACAGCTGCTGTTTTGGGTCTGGCCGACTATTTTGTTGGTGAAAAATTGGACAACATCAATAAACTTCTCCGCAAAAGAATTTACCACGAAACCAATAAACGTATTTTTGAGCCAATGCTCACTAAATCAGATAATTATGGTTGGATGAGCAAAACAAAATCAGTCAATAATTGGAATCCTTGGATTATGTCAAATTGGATTTCTGCCACTTTGTTAATCGAAAAAGACGAAAAACGTCGTGCTGAAATGATTTACGGAACAATGCTCGGTACTGACCTTTACCTCAATGGACTGGGAGAAGACGGTGGTTGCGACGAAGGACCAAGTTATTGGTTTGCCGCAGGTGCGAGTGTGTTCGACTGTCTAGAATTGCTAGGCAATGCCACTAAAAATCAAATCAATGTTTATGACGAGCCACTTATCAAAAAAATGGCTTCGTATGTTTATAAAACTCACATAAGCGGGTATTATTTCGTAAATTTTGCCGATGCCGACCCAAAACTTCGCCCCGATGGATTAATGCTTTATCGTTTTGGAAATGTCTTGAAGGATGAAAAAATGATTCAGATGGGACAATGGGCTTTCAAAAACTTTACTTCGGCTTCGATGGGAGGAAACAATCATCGTCCACGCAGAATCGAAAACTATTTGTCTATCAAGCAAGTACAGAAAGATTTTGCCCCTTATGTGACAGTCAATGATGCTTGGTTTGGTGATATTCAAGTACTAACAGCAAGAGCAACCAATGGATTTTTCATGGCAACCCACGGTGGTCATAACGCTGAAAGCCATAACCATAATGATGTAGGTGATTTTATGCTTTATGCCAATGGCGAGCCAGTTATTATTGATGCTGGTCGTGGAAATTACACCGCTCGTACTTTCTCGGCTCAACGTTACGAGCTTTGGTTTACGCAGTCGCAATACCATAATTTGCCTATAATTAATGGTTTAGGCCAGAAAGCAGGCCGAGAGTTTGAAGCAGTTAATGTAAAAAGTATAATTTCAGATAAAGAAGCAACACTCAACCTCGATATTGCGAATGCTTACGACAAAAATGCAGGAATAATATCCTGGAATAGAACCGTAAAATTGAATCGAGAAAAAAATACAGTTGAATTAAAGGATGATTATGCCTTGAACCAAAAGCCAACTTCATTGCAACAAGTTTTTATGACAATCTGTACGATTGATCATTCAGTTGCTGGAAAAATTACGCTCAAAACCCCAAAAGGACAAGTAATAAATCTACAATATGACCAAAAAGTTTGGGAAGTTTCGACCGATTTACCTTCAACAGAAGGCATGGAATATGTAAGTTTCAAAACCAAATGGGATAATTTACCTGTTCAACGAATTATATTGAATAGTAAAAATTTAGCACAAAAATCAAAAAATTCATTTACTTTGGGACTTAATTAAACCTGAAACTATTATTCCAAAATGAAATATCTTATTGTACTTGCTCTAAGTGTTTTTAGCTTAGAAAAAGCCTTTACCCAAACAATACATTTATACAATGGTAAAGACCTAAATAATTGGTACAGTGATGTACCAGCTACAGATAAAGACCCAAATCTCAGAAAATCATTTATTATTAGAGACGGAAATTTGGT
>Ga0114967_10000054_pt1 | contig 85604 bp, 82 predicted proteins | sample M_130628_MF_Meta_FD_92639 | JGI IMG/M metagenome (GOLD analysis project Ga0114967, IMG submission 92639) | Freshwater microbial communities from Lake Montjoie, Canada to study carbon cycling - M_130628_MF_MetaG | ecosystem: Environmental > Aquatic > Freshwater > Lake | place: Lake Montjoie... | reverse complement strand
TTGGCATATTTTGAGCGCTTTTTTGGTAAAATTTCGAAAAATATCTGGATATATTTTGAGAAATTTTACCAAAAAATAAGCCGAAATAGGACGAAATATGGAATAAAAATAATTAGCTAACAGCGTCCAAAGAAGAACATGGGTGAAGATTTTTTCTTCACCCATTTTAGAACTTTATTGTTTACAAATCTTTCGCATTTCCGGCAAGGTAATCAGCAACACCTTTGGCGTCAGCTTTCATGCCTTTTTCGCCTTTGTTCCAACCAGCTGGACAAACTTCGCCGTGGCTTTGGAAAAAGATCAAAGCGTCAACCATACGAAGAGCTTCATCGATGTTACGTCCAAGCGGTAAATCATTAACAACTTGGTGACGAACAACGCCTTCTTGGTCAATTAAGAAAGTTCCGCGTAAGGCAACTTCTTCATTTAACAAAACATCATAATCACGAGAAATACTTTTTTTCAAATCTGAAACGATTGGGAATTGAACTTGTCCGATTCCGCCTTTATTGATTTCAGTGTTTTTCCAAGCAATGTGCGAAAATTTTGAGTCAACAGAAACTGCGATAACTTCAACACCGCGATCCTTAAATTCTTGCAAACGATTGTCGAAAGCGATGATTTCTGAAGGACAGACGAAAGTGAAATCTAATGGGTAGAAAAACAATACACCGATTTTTCCTTTCAAATAAGTATGTAAATTAAATTTATCGTTGATTTCGTTATTTGGCATAACTGCAGCAGCAGTGAAATCTGGAGCTTTTTTTGTAACTAGAACTGACATGGCTTAAAATATTATTTTTTAAAGATAAGTAAAAATTGGACGACTGCCCAGAAACTTTAAACTAAAAAGAGGTTAAGGAAAATCAACTGTAAAGATTTTTTACTAGTTTTGAGCCAAAAAAATCAAAACAACTAAATTGAATTAGAGTAAAAAATAATTCTAAGTCTCGAAAGATTTTTAGTTTGCTTTTGTGGCATCAAAAATTTAAGTTCCGCACCCTAAACAAACTCTTTTTTCAAAAATCAATTCCTCGCAAATCCATGTCTCTATTAGATGCAAAGCCAGTCTACAAACCCTTCAATTATCCTTGGGCTTATGATGCTTGGTTAAAACAACAACAAATACATTGGCTTCCAGAAGAAGTTCCTTTGGCGGATGATGTTCGCGATTGGAAACATAATTTAACTTCCAGTGAAAAAAATCTTCTCTCGCAAATTTTTCGCTTTTTCACACAAGCCGATATTGAGGTAAATAACTGCTATATGAAGCATTATAGTCAGGTTTTTAAACCTATCGAAGTGCAAATGATGCTTTCAGCTTTTTCTAATATGGAAACAGTTCACATCGCTGCTTATTCACATTTGCTTGATACCATCGGAATGCCCGAAAATGAATATTCCGCCTTCATGAAATATAAAGAAATGAAGGATAAATATGACTACATGCATAAGTTTGGCGTTGGCACTAAAAAAGATATTGCCACTACTCTAGCGGCATTCGGCGGCTTTACTGAAGGTTTACAATTATTCGCATCTTTCGCGATTTTGTTAAATTTCCAACGCTTCGGAAAAATGAAAGGAATGGGTCAAATCGTGGCTTGGTCAGTGCGCGATGAAACTTTGCACACTAATTCAATTATCAAATTATTCCGCACTTTCGTTCAAGAAAATCCAGAAGTTTGGGATGAAGAATTAAAAGGCCGAATCTACGAAGCCTGCGCCACAATCGTGCATTTTGAAGATGCCTTTATCGATTTAGCTTTCGAAATGGGAAATGTTGAAGGATTAACTTCACGCGAAGTAAAGCGTTACATCCGCTACATCGCCGACCGCCGTTTAAGTCAACTTGGATTAAAAGATATTTACATGATCGATGCAAATCCACTGCCTTGGCTTGATGAAATTTTGAATGGAGTTGAACATACCAATTTCTTCGAAAACCGCGTTACTGAATATAGCAAAGCCTCTACTACCGGCACTTGGGAAAATGTTTTTAACGAAATCGATAAGAGTCGCGAAAAAATGTTGGCGGTATAAAATGAAAAATATTGCTGAAAAAAAAATCAAAAAATTTTTTTTTAGAATTTTATTTTCAGCAATATTTCTTCTGAATTTTTTTACTCAAAATTCATTTGCTAGCCAAAGCCGTAATCTCACAATTTTTGCCGAACCAAACATGGTTTTGGCTCTCACAAAAATCGCCCGCCTTTACTCACAAAAATCAAACGTAATTGTTGCCGTAAATTTTAATTCTTCTTCCGATTTAATAACAAATGTTGATTCCGGCGAACCAGCTGACATCTTTATTTCTGCGCATTCTGGCTGGATTGAAACTTTGCGCCAAAAAGGCTTAGTCGATATTTATAATAGCGGTTATATCGCCAGCGATAATCTAGTTTTAGTAACTGCAAAAAATAATCCGAATGTGCCCGAAGAATTGCGCAATCCAAAAATTTCTCTCGAAGATGCTTTAACAATTTTGAATCGCAATAAATCAACTTTAATTCTGGATTTTGAAGGTAATTCTTCTGGAAAATTCAGTAATGACTTAATCAAAAATTCCATCTTCAGTAACTTGAAATTATACAATAAATTAGCCGAAGATAAATCATCGATTTCATCATCAATTAAAAGTGATCTGGAAAGCTACGGATTATTACTTGAAAGTCAGGTTAAAAATGATCTTTATTTTCAGATTTTAGCAACAAAAAAAGATGAGAATATTTTTTATCAGGCGATGGTAATTGCCGGAGATAATATGGAAATTGCGCGGGAATTTTTGAAATTTTTAAAGAGCGATGCTGCAAAGAAAATTCTGGTACAAAACGGATTTTCGGCGAATTAGATTGTGCCATTGATTGTATGAACGCTGTAAATACATTCGGTATTAGATCCTGAAACAAGTTCAGGATGACGATGTGGGAAGTTCTACTAGAGCGTTCATTCTGAACTTGTTTCGGGATGACTATGTGGGAAGGTTCGCTAGAACATTCATTCTGAACTTGTTTCGGGATCTCTAATCGTTACTTCATTTTTTTTCTCTGTTGACTTTTTTCATTTTCACCAAAATCAAATCGTGATCACGTTTTTTTAAGATCTCAAAATAATATCCTTCAATCATAAAATTCTCTTTTTCATCGGGAATTCGGCCTAAATTATTAATTATAAAAGCAGCTAGGTTGTAAGCGTGATCATCTTCCAATAAATCCCAATCCAGTTTTTTATTAATATCACGAATCAATGATTTGGCAGCAATTTTATAAGCACCGGATTTAATTTTTATGATATTAATTTCCGATTCATCATCTTGCTCTTTTATCTCACCGACAATTTCTTCTAAAATATCTTCCAGCGTCACCAATCCTAGAAGTGAGCCATATTCATCAACTACCAAAGCAAATCTTTTTTTCTTTTTTCTGAAAGCGAAAAGCTGCGAACGTAAACTATTACTTGCAGGTATAAACCAAGGCTTAGAAGTTGCAGAATTTATATCAAATTTATCAAAACTTCCTTTGTAAAGATGCAATGCTTTCAGCAATTTTCTAACATTTAAAATCGCTACAATATTTTCCTTATTACCACGCCACAAGGGAATGCGAGTATAGCTAATTTCCAAAGCATTGCGCGCAATTTCCATGATTGGTAAATCGGCATTAATTGATTCTATTTCCTTGCGATGAACCATGATTTCGCTGATTTCAGTATCTGATAAATCCAAAACACCGTCAATTAAATCTTTGTCATATTTGAAAATTGAACCTTCTTTATGTTTTAAATCAACGGCATCGCGAATTTCTTCCAATTCTTCGCCTTTAGAAGTTTTGTAATTTTTTGGAAAAAAAAGATCAATTACAGAATCAACTAGCTTTTGGCTTAAATGCGCAACGGGCATTAATATTTTTACCAAAAAATCAATTAATGGTGCCAGAAATAATGCAATTTTATCGGGCGCTTTTAGGGCAATAGTTTTGGGAGTAATCTCGGCAAAAAGTAAAACGATAATCGTCATGCCGACAGTTGCATATAATAATCCTGCGTCACCAAAAAGTTCAATCAAAACGCTGGTGGCAATAGCAGAAGCTAAAATATTAACCGCATTATTTCCGATTAACATGGTGCTAATAACTTTTTCGCGCGACTTTAAAAGCTTCTCTAATTTTTTAGCCCGCTTGCTTCCTTCATTTGCCAAACGGTGAATTTTAGCGCGCGATGCTGCGGTAATGGAGGTTTCAGAGCAAGAAAACAGCGCTGAAATTATCATTAAAAATATGACCAAGAACAAGTAGAAAGTGGTTAAATCGTCCATTATAATTTATTAAAATTTATGCGCGGATCTACAATTTTGTAGGTTAGATCGCTTATGATATTTGTAATTAAGCCGAGTAATGTAAAAATGTAAAGCGTTGCAAACATTACAGGATAATCGCGCGACAACGCCGCTTCATAACCCAAAAAACCCATGCCATCGAGCGAAAAAATTACTTCGATCAACATTGAACTGGTAAATAAAATTGCAATCAAAGCCGAAGGAAGACCGGCGATTACAATCATCATGGCGTTGCGAAAAACATGGCGGTACAAAACCTGATTTTGGTTTAAGCCTTTAGCGTAGGCACTTAGTACATACTGTTTATTTATTTCTTCGATGAAGGAATTTTTTACAAAAAATGTTAGTGAGGCAAATCCGCCAATTACCATCGCGATAATTGGCAAAGTCATGTGCCAGAAATAATCACCGATTTTTTGCCACCAGTTTAATTCCTGAAAATTCTCCGAAACCAAGCCCCGCAAAGGAAAAATGTTTAAGAAATTTCCGCCAGAAAAAAGCACGATTAACAAAATCGCAAAAAGAAATGAGGGAATCGAGTGAAAAAAAATTACTAAACTACTGCTCCATAAATCAAATTTTGAGCCGTCATTTATAGCCTTTTTTATGCCCAAAGGAATTGAAATTAGATAAACCAATAATGTCGTCCAAAGACCTATTGATATTGAAACTGGAAGCTTTTCTAAAATTAAAGTAGTGATTTTTTTATCTTGGTAAAAACTGTCGCCAAAATCAAAAGTAGCAAATTTTTTTACCATCAACCAAAAACGCTGTCCCAATGGCAAATCAAAGCCATAAAGTTTTTCTATTTTGGAAATTATTTCCGGATCAACGCCGCTGGCACCTTGATATTTAAAGGATGAAGAAGAATCAGAGTTAAAATTTTTTATATCAACAACTCCACCCGAACTAACTTCGCCACTAACTTTAGTATGATTAATCTGCGCCAAAAAACGCTCCACCGGACCGCCCGGAGCGGTTTGGATAATCATAAAATTTATTAGCATGATTATGAAAAGCGTGGGAATGATTAGTAAAACGCGTTTGGTAAAATAGAAAAACATTAAGGTTTTTATTTTTAAAAAAAGATCGGATAGATCCTGAATCAAGTTCAGAATGACGATGTTGGAAGTATGAAGCTTAACAAAAAATCCGTCCAAGTATATTTAATGTACATACGCAATAGGCACTTAAGACCGCTCTTAAGTGCCGAATTTTCAAAGCCCCTAAAAATGCGGCAGCATTTTTACTTCAAACCCAATCTGGATCAGTCGCACCTTCATTTTGAGGAGTTGGTACTTCAATTTCATAACCGGTAATAACGTCGATAATGAAAAGTCTCGGGATTGAATCGCGTCCATAAGAACCATTTTTCTTTGAATAAATTAAATAACGACCATTTGGCGACCATTTGGCGCCTTCGGCCAAGAAGCTGCTGGTTAATAATTTTTCACCTTTGCCATTTGGCGCCATAACACCGATGTAAAATTGTCCGCCTTTAATTCTGGTAAAAGCAATTAACTTGCCGTCTGGCGACCACATTGGTTTTGAATAAGAACCATTTCCGGAACTGATTTGTGAAACTGATGAACCATCCTTATCCATCACGTAAATTTGCTGACCAGAATCACGATCGGAAGCAAAAGTTATAAATTTTCCATCCGGGGAATAAGATGGCGTTGTATCAATCGCCGAACTTTTAGTTAAGCGTCGCGCCGAATTTCCGTCGATATCAAGTTCATAAATATCGCTATTTCCATCAACAATTGCGGAAAGCAAAAGTTGGTTTGGATCTTTTGGATTGACGCTTGGAGCAAATGTTGTACCGCGAAAACCGCCAACTTTTTTGCTGCGTAGATTTCGCAAATCCATCGAAAAAATTTGTGGTTTGCCTTCAAAATAGCGTAAGTAAAAAAGTTCATTAGGTTTTTTAGAAAAAATCGGAGTTAAAACCAATTCACGACCATCGCTTAAAGTGCGTTGATTTTCACCATCAAAATCAATCATTGCGATTTTTTTAATGCGTTTATTTACCGGCCCATTTTCTGAAACATAAGCAATTTGAGTGGCAAAATTTCCCGATTTTTCGCCAGTAATTGCTTTATAAATTTCATTAGAAATCAGGTTTGCCATCTTGCGCTGATTATCTTTGGAAGCGGTGTAAAATTTACCAAACAATTGTCGCTGATCCAAAACATCCCACATTCTGATGCGCATTTCGAGATTGCCGCTGACATCATAATTAAATTGCGCAATAATCAGCGCGCCAATTCCGGCCTTATTATATTTATCAAAATTAGGAACTGATTCGACGCTTAAATTTTCCTGCGAAACAATCGGCGCTTTATTCGGAACCGCAACATCGATCTGACCCGATTGTTTGATTATTTCAAAAAGATCGGTGGTTTTTAAATTTTTTCTGATGCGTTCAAAAATCTCAAAACTGTCACTTTTTAAATTCGGTTCATTTGAATCAAAACCAAAAAATAAAATTTTGGTTCTTGGAATTTCTTCATCCTTAATTGAAAAAGAAACTGTTGCGCCAGCTTGATTTACAAAGGTAAAAAAGCTGATCAGAAAAAGAATAATTTTGGAAATTTTCATTATTTATAAGGTTTCAATTACAATGTTATTGTTGGTATAAACACATAAATCAGCGGCAATTTTCATTGATTTTTTTACAATTTCTTCCGCTGACATCTCATCAATTGAAAATAGAGCTCGCGCCGCTGCAAGAGCAAAATTTCCACCGGAACCAATTCCGGTAATTCCATCTTCCGGCTCTAAAACATCACCATTTCCGGTTAAAACTAATGATACATTTTTATCAATTACAATCATCATTGCCTCAAGGCGGCGCAAATATTTATCTGTACGCCAATCCTTTGCCAACTCAACGCAAGCACGCATTAACTGATTAGGATATTGTTCTAACTTTGCTTCAAGTCTTTCAAATAAAGTAAAAGCATCTGCCGTAGCGCCAGCAAAACCGCCGATGATTGAACCATCGCCCAATTTTCTGATTTTTTTAGCGTTAGATTTTAAAACCGTGGAACCAAGCGAAACCTGCCCGTCGCCCGCAATTGCAACTTTACCATTTTTGCGCACGGAAAGAATTGTTGTTCCGTAAAGCATAGAAGAATCTTTGTGATCAAGCATAATAAAAGATTTAGGATTTAAGATTTAGGATTTAAGATTTATTTGCCCAACCCTAAATCTTAAATATTAAATCTAAAATAAATTGATGATGACACAAAAATCAGTTAAAAATTTTTTGATAATTTTTTTCCTCGGAATTTCTAGTGGTTTGCCTTTAGCACTAATTCTTTCAACCTTGAAAGCCTTATTACTTGATAAAGGTTTTGATTTAAAAACTATCGGTTTTTTCTCACTTATAAGCTTGCCTTATACTTTAAAATTCTGCTTCGCGCCAATTATTGATTCTTGTTCAATTCCATTTTTAACCAAATTTGTTGGACAAAGAAAATCTTGGATCATTTTAAGCCAGATATTTTTGGTAATTTTTATCGCTCTTTTAGGAGTTTCGGGAATTTCCGGCAATATTGGCGTCATCGCCATTTTTGCATTTTTAGTAGCCTTCGCTTCCGCCTCGCAAGATATTGTAATTGATGGTTACAGAATTGAATTATTTGCCAAAGAAGATCAAGGTTTGGCTGCAAGTTTTTATGTTTATGGCTATAGAATTGGCATGTTGATTTCAGGTGCTGGAGCCTTAATTTTAGCAGAATTAGTCAGTTGGGATATGGTTTATTTTGTAATGGCTGCCTGCATGGTAAGTACAATTTTCATTACAATTTTAGCCGAAGAAACCAGAAAAGATTTTATACAAAAAAGCCATGATTTTAGCAGCTGGTTTAAAATTTCAGTAATTGATCCACTCCTTGATTTTAGCCATCACAGCAAATGGTACGTGGTTTTGGCCTTTATAATTTTGTTTAAATTAGGCGATGCTTTTGCTGGAAACTTAACTTTACCTTTTTTGCTCGAAATCGGTTTTTCCAAAATTGAAATTGCCAGCATCGTAAAAACTTTCGGACTTTTTGCGACATTATTTGGGGTTTTTTTAGGTGGCATTTTAGTAAAAAAACTGGGAATTATGAGATCTCTTTGGATCGCTGGATTAATGCAAATGTTTTCTAATTTAGCTTTTTCTTATCTAGCGCAAACTGGTTATAATGTTGAATCTCTTTATTTAGTAATCTTCATCGAAAATTTGAGCGGCGGAATTGGTGATGCCGTTTTCGTCGCTTATTTAAGTAGCCTTTGTAACATCGCTTTCAGCGCTACGCAATACGCCCTTTTGGTTTCTTTTTCAACGATAGCGCGTTCAGTTTTAACTGCTAGTTCTGGGATTTTTGCTCAAACTTTGGGCTGGTATCAATTTTTTATTTTCTCAACTTTTTTGGCACTTCCGGGATTAGTGTTTTTACTTTGGCTATCTCTAAAAAAAGATCGGCATTTTCAAACCACTTAAAAGGTAATTATACCTTGATTCAAAAAAAAACTCGATGTCACCCTGAGTTTGTCGAAGGGTGATTCTAAGATCGAAGCCTTAAATCACCCTTCGACAAGCTCGGGGTGACGTCTATTGTGTCTTAAGGGATAATCACCACTTAAAACTAAACTCATTACTTTACTTTTTGCCTCATAAAAATAGTTTAAAAATAATTCCAAATTTCCTGCCAAATTCATAATTAATGCGCATCACAACCGTTAAACCAGCGAAAGAGAAAATCACGAAAGGCGAAGTTTCGGCGGCGCATTTTATTCCCTATCGCTGCCACTGGAATTCAGACACAATTTTAACTTACAAAGAAGAATTAGTTCGCGTTATTAAAATCAAGGGCTTCGCCTTTGAAACTGCTGATGATATTGATATTGACCTTAAGAAAAATGCTCGAAACAACCTTTTAAAAGGGATGTCTTCTGGCAATTTTACCTTGCATTTTCACACCATCCGTCGCAAAGAAAAAGGTTTTCCTGATGGCGAAATGCCAGAAAAATTTTCTGATCGCGTTAACCGCGAATGGGCGCAAAAACACTCAAATGACAAAAGTTTTATCAATGAACATTATTTCACTTTAGTAAGAGGCTCTGACACTTCCGGGATTGCGGTTCTTGAACATATGGCCAAGAAATTACAACATAGAACTGATAAAACTTCGTGGGAAAATTACATGCGCGAAGGTTATGATGAACTTGATGAGATGACAGAACGGATTCTAAATGGCTTTGGAAACTATGGCCCGCGCGTTTTAGGATTAGCCGAAACTGAAGATGGCGTTACTTCTGAAATTCTAGAATTTTTATCGCGCCTTGTAAATTGTGGCTATTCGCAACCAATGACCGTGCCTTTGGGTCAAATTTCACATCATTTGCCGGTAAGTCGTCTTTATTTTGGAAATAAATCAATTGAAGCTCATCATCCGCACAGCGTGAAATATGCTGGCATGGTTTCGATCAAAGAATATCGACCTTCAACTCACGCCGGCGTTTTTGATGGTTTTATGCAAATGCCTTTTGAGCTTATTATCAGCCAGTCATTTTCTTTCATTAACCGCATGGTGGCAATTAGTTCAATGCAGTTGCAACAACGTCGTCTCGTACAATCGGAAGACGTTGCGGTTTCACAGATTCAGGAAATTGACTCGGCTCTAGATTCTGCGATGAGTGGCGAATTTGGTTTTGGCAATCACCATATGACTGTTCTCTGCATTGAAGACACGCCGAAAGCATTAGAAAGTGCTTTATCTCTTGCGGTAGTCGAACTTTCAAACACTGGTATTACAGGCGTTCGTGAAAAAATGAATCTTGAGCCAGCTTTTTGGGCGCAACTTCCTTGCAACGCTGATTATATGGCGCGCCGAAGCGTTGTTAACACTTTGAATATCGCATCTTTTGCATCTTTTCACAATTATCCTTCTGGAAAAAGAAAGAAAAATCATTGGGGTGATGCGGTTACAGTTTTAAATACAGTTTCGGGAACACCTTATTTCTTTAGTTTTCACGTTCGCGACGTTGGTCACAGCATGATTATTGGTCCAACGGGAGCTGGTAAAACAGTGCTTTTAAACTTTCTTTGCGCCCAAGCCCAAAAATTTAACTGCCGATTATTTTTCTTTGATAAAGATCGCGGCGCCGAAATTTTTATCCGCGCCATTCGCGGTCGTTACATAATTCCAAACGCTGCTAAAACTTCCGGCTTTAATCCATTTCAACTTGAAGATACTAGCGCCAATCGTTCATTTTTGATCGAATTCATGAAAGCTCTGGTAATGGTTGGCGACACGCCTTTGCCAGCACATGAAGTTGAGCGCATCAATGAAGCTGTGCAAGGTAATTATAAATTGCCAAAAGAACAAAGAAGATTGCGTAACATCGCGCCTTTCATGGGCTTGAGTGGCCCCGGAACTTTAGCTGGTCGCCTTTCAATGTGGCATACCGGAGGATCTCATTCTAAACTTTTTGATAATGAAGATGATTTAATTGACTTCACTTCCGCCCGCAGTTTTGGTATTGAGATGGCGCATATTTTGCAGGATAAAGTCAGTATTGGCCCAGTTCTGCTTTATCTTTTTCACCGCATTCAAACTTCACTTGATGGCTCTCCAACCATGCTGGTTCTGGATGAAGCTTGGGCGCTAATTGGCAATCCGGTTTTTGCGCCAAAAATTAAAGACTGGCTAAAAGTTTTAAGAAAACTCAACACTTTCGTAGTATTTGCCACACAATCCGTGGAAGACGCCGCCAAAAGTAGCATTTCCGACACGCTGGTACAACAAACTGCTACACAAATTTTCTTACCTAATTTAAAAGCAACTATACTTTATCGCGAAGTTTTTATGTTATCGGAACGCGAATTTAATCTGGTTAAAACCACCGATCCGTCAACGCGCTTCTTCTTGGTTAAACAAGACAATGATGGCGTAATTGCTCGTATCGATTTAAGCGGAATGGATGACACGATTCGGGTTCTTTCCGGACGCGCTGAAACTGTGCGCATTATGGATGAAATCATCGAAGAGGTTGGTGAAAATCCCGATGATTGGCTTCCAATTTATTACGAACGTAGTCGCAGCAAATAAAAAATAAAAAAATAGGTGAAAAATTTAGAACAAAAATCTTGGCAAAAAATCTTCCGCGCTTTGGTTTTTGTAGTGGCTGTTTTTTCGATTTTTTTCTCTTCTTTAGAAAATTCTTTTGCTGCCGATGCAACTGAATATGGCGTAGGTAGAACCCGCAGTTGTAGTGCCACCGGCAGACCCGATACTCTGGAGTTCAATCCAACTTCTGGTGGTAAAGATGTAGAATTTAATTTATCGAACCCAGTATGCACTTATGTAGCAATCTCAATTTATGCCACTGTAAAACTTGCTATTGCGAATATGAACCGAGTTTGCGGATCAGGAAGCGCAATACCAAGAATAACTCCTTCGCCAATTCAGGATTCAATTGATCTGATCAGAGCATCTGTTAAAGCCGGGACTGGCAATAGTAGTTGCCAGAGCGCCCTTATTGGGGGTAGTACTAATTTTGCTAAAGCAATGACGCAAATTGCCATCATTTATGGAATCGCTAAAGGCGCTTATGACAATTCTCACGTTTGTGGATCAAACTGGATGGGACCTAATGTCAAAGAATATGATATGAGCACTCCCAGCTACAAACAAACCGTACAATTAGCAGTTGAAGGCTATATACGTGATTCTTCTCCCAAACTTAGCATTAGCTCTGGCGACAAAACATATCGCGAGTGGTTTTATGGTGGAGTCGAAGTTGAAGATAATCCAAGCGGACTAAAAGAAGTATGTAGAGATCCAGCGGCATCAACAACCGATCAGGTTTACGAAAAATATCCAAAACAAAAGTACTATCTCAAAGGTCTGGAAGCCGGTAATTTTAACTGCAAAAGATATTTTCTTCCCGCAGGATCAAACGACCCAGGAACTGGAGCTCCGGCTACACAAGGTCGTCTTGATGATTTTCAAAGAGCTTATAATTGCTGCCTGTCAAGAAGTCAGAATTTTATTTGTATTCACTACTCTGGAAGCGATGTCTTTTGCAGAGCTGGAGAAATATGTGCGATAAAAGGCATATCTTTTTCTACTAAAGCTTTGACTTCCGATCAATTAATTTGTGCCGAGTCCTACAGTTTATGTCCATATAACTTTTCACTCAGCGGCGGAACAGAATATTGCAATTATTATAAGGATGGCAAATGGAATAGTTCGCAAGGCAAATGGACAATGATCACACAAGATCAGATTGCTACTGCTAGCGTAGAGGGAAATTGCAGTAACTACAGTGAGATCAGAGATGACGATTGTAACCTAAATAAGAAAGCCGGCAAGTGCCAAAATTATTGCCAATATTTAACTCATTGCACCAAAACTTCCAATACCACATTCCCTTATCGAAGTGGTTTAGGATCCCCATATTTTTCTGATGCCTGCATAAATTTTGTGGGCGACTCTCAAAACAAAACTGCTTTTAATGGTGGATTCATTCTTGGCAGCCAAAGACATTTTAGCGCACCAATTGCTCAATGCGTAAAAGAAACTTTGGAAAATCTTTTCTATAATCGTGCTGGTCACAGTACTTGCCGAAATACCAATGAATATCCATCATCGGATGGTTCTTGTCCTTCCGGCCAATATATTCTTGATGGGAATTTTACTTACAAAAAAGGTAATACGGTAAAAGACACTTCCTTCTTCGGGATGGTACAAAATAACATGCAGAACTTGGTAAGGCTTACGATTACAATGTCGATAATGTTTTACGGCATGAATATTTTGGTTGGAAAAAATAACATCGGGAACAAAAAAGATATCCTGACTTATATCTTCAAAATTGCCGTCGTTCTTTATTTTGCAACAGGTGACGCTTGGCAAAGTAGCTTCTTTAAAGGCGTTTATGGAGCGGGAGCAGAATTTTCACGAATGGTCTTCAAGATCGGTCTCGATGGCAACACTTTAAAACAAGATGGCTGCCAATTTGGAACTTATACACTTGCCAATGGTACACTTTATAATAGCGGCAGAAATTATCCCGACGGCAAAGAATATTTGGCTTTATGGGACACGCTTGATTGTAAAATTATGCGTTATTTAGGATATGGTCCAGAAGTTTCAGTTGCAAATATTGCCTCCCTGATTTTTGCCGCATGGTTTACAGGTCCATCTGGATTCTATTTTGCAATGTCAGTCCTCTTCATGGCCTTCTTCTTTATTGCAGCAACAATACGTGCATTACATATTTTTCTTTCCGCCTGCCTGTCTATCATTATTTTTGTATTTGTTTCGCCATTAATAATTCCACTCTGCTTATTCAAAAAAACAGAAAGTATTTTTAAAGGATGGCTGACCAACTTAATCAGCTTCTGCTTCCAACCCATAATTCTTTTTGCCTATATCGCGATATTTTGCACCATTATGGATAAAACAATGATTGGCAGCGCTACTTTCGTTGGCGATCCGCCTTCTAAAACAATTTCTTGTAAAGAGATTTGCAAAAATTCCGACGGAACAATCGTACCTTTCGTTGGCGGCGAAGCACCTGCTTGTGACCGAACCGGACAAAAAATATATGATCCAAAAAATGATAGCGTTGCCTGCCTGATAAACCTCAATGATTTTGGAAAATTCCCCGGACTCGAAATAATCGGCATTGGAATTCCGATGCTTCTCGATCTTTTAACTGGCGATATTAAAGCCAAACTTTTGACTATCCTTCGCGGATTCCTCATAATGTTCTTACTATATAAATTCATGGATGAAATACCGGGAATCACTTCTTCCTTAATTGGCGGAACCAAACTTCCAAGCTCCGAAGCTAATGCTCTGGCAATGCTAGCTCAAGCCGCCGGCATGATAAGAGGCGCGCAATTACGAGGATTCCGAGGGGGCAAAAAAGCCGCTAATTCAGCTTACAATAAAGGAAAGGGAATAGCACGAGATCTTGGTAGCTCTGGAAGATCAGCCTCTGCAGAAGCTCCTGCAAAAAGCGAAGGTAGCGATCGCGACGGCGGCGAAGGAAGCAAAGGTGAAGATAGCGGCGGAGGTAAAAGCGATGACGGTGGCGATTCAGGAGGCGGCAATAATGGCGGAGGAGGCGATGAAGGCGGCGGCGGAGGCGGTAGCGGCAGCGATAAGTAAATAATTATTTTTGCTAATTAACCAAGAAATTGACAATTATCATTTCACCTCTTTAATGCGCGCCCTTCCTTTTATTTCTTATCTTTTTTTTTGCTATCGTAGCTCAGGGGTAGAGCACTTCATTGGTAATGAAGAGGTCGGTGGTTCGATTCCACTCGATAGCACCATTAAAATCAAAGGTTTATAAGAGTTTTAGCAATTGATGATTTAGGTTGGGGATACTCTGGGGATACTTTTAAAACTATCCTTGCATCACACTATCTAAGACCTAAGTAAAAAGATGAATTTTCTAAATCCCATTGCTGAAGCGTCTGAGCAAGCTTAAGTTAGTAACGACTAATCTTTTTCAAGCAACAAAGATGGTTTAATTTTTAAAGCATCTGAAATCTGTCCTAAAACAAGTATGGTGGCGTTTCTTCTTCCTCTTTCTAGGCTGCTGATATAAGTCCTGTGCAAGCCTGATTCAAAGGCGAGACCTTCCTGCGTGAGTTTCTTCTCAAGGCGATATTTTTTGATATTGAGTCCGACAAGTTTGCATAAATTCATAATCGAATTGATGCTTTTTGTAGACTATAAATCTTCAGCCTATGAGTAACATTATTCTTTTTTCTTAAATGAATGTTTTTAGTCTGTCTTTAGATTAGTGTAACATTATTTTTTAGACAAATGGAAGTAACAAAGTTTGTATCTTATGGCACCAAATATGATTACTACAAAGGATCTAAGGACTGGTGTGAACTCACACCTAAAGAACAAAATGAGGCAATAAAAAGTTCTCTTTTAGCAAATAAGAATGAACTAATGGCTACCGAACTTCTGAAGTCTCAGGCTGATGGATTAGATTCTTTATTCGTGGCGATAGCTCTGCAACTAGAAAAAAATGGCGTAATAAAAGATATCACTTGGAATAATAATTTAGCGCTCAAAATATCAGAGTTTCTTTCTAGAACCATTATAGGAAAAAGAGTTGACCAAGCTTTATCAGACATAACACAAGATGTAATTCTTATAAAAGGGGAAGATTTAGAAGAAATTGATGATGAACTCTATGAAGAAATTGCACTCGCAACCAGTGCAAAAGAAGCCAAAGAGATAATTTTTAATGTTTTTGGTTGGGAAGATTACGAAGGGGAAAAAGATTGGTCAGAAATAGGAATTGAAGAGCAAAATAAAATAATAAAATCTGCTGCTAGCGATGATGATGTAATTTGTGGATATGTTATGGAATCCAAACTGCTTAAAATCCAAGCGGAAGGTTTAAATTACCTATTTAATAAAATCTTTTTAAATTATTGGTTAAGTCAATATAGAGCTGGGAATATAGAAATACGGAACAATTCCAATGACTCGGCTATCAAAGATTTTCTTCAAGATACTGTAATTGGCACAAGATTTATCCAAGCTGTAAATAGCAAGCATGAAAATGTAATCTTTGTGGATGGGAAGTGCTTCGAGTTGATAGCCGAAGAAGAGTTTGAAGAAGATGATAACCCGCTAGAGGTCAAGAATTACATAAAAAGTGTTTTTGGCAAAGATTACGAGAATATGAAAATTGATTATGACAACATGAGTCATGATCAATTTTGTTATCTATTCGCTCACAAAAAAGCAGATTTACTGATGAATATGAATATTATTTCTTTGAATTGGGATAACTTTAGAATTAAAAGCCCTCCTGTGCTGATGGCTATTTTTTCATTTTATCTTAGCTTTGCTGGCACCTTTGTTTTATGGATATTTTGTAACTGGTATACGGCTCTGATAGGAGTGGTATTGATTATATACACCTACAATTACACAAAGGATCTAATGGCTAGAGAAATAGGAGCCAGAGCTATAGAGAGTGAGAATTTTTTTATTTTCTGCACTAGTAACAAAATCATACGAGTTTCCGAGTGGAAGCAATTATAAAGAATATTTTAGAGGGCTGCTGGATTAATTATGAGTATAAAAACAGATAAATTTATAGGGTTTATTCCGGTTACATTACTACTTTTTGCCTTGCTTCCGATGCCATATGCTTACTATCAAGTAATGCGATGGTTGATAGCTGGTTTTGCTGCGTTTATTGCTTGGGAGATATATCAGAAGCCTAATTTATACCAACAAAATTTATTCAAATGTTTTCAAGCGGTCTTTGTTCTCGTTGCTATTTTGTATAATCCAATTTCTCCAATTCATCTTCCGAGAGATATTTGGTGCGTTGTAAATATTGCGTCGATATTGGTTTGGGTTTTTTACCTATACAAAATCAAAAATTTAGCTGAGGCGCCAAGTGAAGACTGAGATTAATTTGGAAGCAGTGCTTAAATTCAGTCTACCGCCAGAATCGAGCAATGAGTAGAAACTAATATTCAACTAACTAATACTAAAAAATAAAACTGAGCAGAAGATGAAAAACCATTTAGATCGTAAAAAACTTATAAAATTAGTATCTTTTTTATGGCTCTTAATCTCTGTCATAATTTCATCCGATTTCTCTGACGAAAATTATTATGATAATTATGATAATGGATTGTTTAGTTTTGCTTTTTTAAGCTCTCCAGTTTGGGTAATTTATCTATATATGTGGTTATTCAATGCGGTAAATATCCATACAATAGTCTCTGTTTTATATGTTGCAGCAATATTTGTTTTATTTCCTTATGAAGCTCATGCTTATGAAACACTGCTATTGTTTATGCCAGCAATTCACATTTGGTTGCTAATTCTATTTCGATTAGAGCAAAAAAACACGGGAGCTTTAATGTTTTTATCCAGCGCTTTGACTTTAATTAAGAAACAATTAGGCGACTCAAATGAATTGAAAATCAATCATAATAAATACGGCTCAAGGTTATTTATCCAAAAAATCTCTTGGTCGCTATTGGCTTTTTTAGCAGCTTTTACTGTTAGCTCCATATATTTTGGTTGGACTAGAGATCTTTTAAATGAAAAGCTGGGATCTGGTACAGTAACCTATGGGAGCATAATCGCTAGCTATTCTGCTATGTATGCAATATGGGCTAAAAATAAAACATTCCAACAACATAGGGTTTTGGCGCTTTTTATAGCTGGGATTTCTGGAGTTCTATTTTATGATATAGTGCCAAATATACTCGCTATAATTATAAATTTCTTAATGAAAAAGATTGTAATTGACCCACTTACTTTATTTTCTTATTTGCCAATATTATTTTTATTCGGCGTTAGTCTTATTTGCGCTTCATGCGCCTTTTCAAGAGCTTTATATAATTATCTAACTATTCAAAAATAGATTTTTATGGGTAAAAAAGGTTATTTTTTTGTTGGTTTAAGTTGCATAGTTTTTATGGTGCTTTTTACATTAACACTAAAAGCTTTTGATATACCAATTTACGTGGAATTTGACGAACCAATTACAGTTTTAAATAATCTGGGAAGATATTCTGAATATGAGGAAGTGGAAGGGCAATTTACACTAGTTGGTCTGACTGCTATTCTTTCATCTCTAATGCTAGGGTTTCGAGTTATGTTATTCTCAAAACCGAAAATAGGCGACGCTAAAGAAAATGAATCATTTTATATTAACTACGATTCATGTATAATCGGATGCCTAGTTTTTGGGATATTAGAAGCGATTTTTTTCAAATCTGCTTATAACTTACATCATAGCTTAAAGTTTATCGTCGATTTAACTTTGGCTGTAGTAATTTTTTATTTCTGCAAAAAGTGGCGCGATAAAATGATGTTAAAATTAGAAGATAAAAAGTTATGATATGTGATATCAAGATAATTTGTCAGGTCAGAACTTGATCTGATTATTCTGATTTTTTGATCACAAAGCTCCAACCAGCTTAAGATAAAGCCCTCCAAATCTAAGCATTTTCATATTCTCGCGATGCAATGCAATCCATTCTTTGGTGTACTTTCCATGAATCAGATTAGAACGCCTTATTTTCCTAATCCCTTCTCTTGTTATTGCTCCCGTTGATTTACCTCCATGCATTCTACATCTTCCATTTTTCATAGCTGGTGATTTGCAAGGAGTTTTGCCTCTGGTTTTTGCTCCGCATTTTTTAGCGTCTCTGATATTAAATTTTTGTTTGCATGGGGTGACGCCGTTATTTTTTATTTTTTCACTAACCACCACCATAACTTTAGGGGAATTACTGCTTTTTATCTTAATTAGAGATTTGGCGGTTTGATTATTATTTCTTACCATGAGTTAGGTGATTATTTGATTAATAAATTCAGTGACTTGCTGTGAATTAACGGAGATTTGTTTTTCTTTCGCGTAAAGAATGGCGATTTCTTGCTTGGCTTCATCTTCCGCAAAAGTCTTGGTCATGTGTACTGGCAAAGCCTCGTATTCTAGAATTGCCGCTCTCTCGTCGAAGAGGTATTGGTATTTTTCTAGATCGGATTCTTGCTGGTTTTGAGACTCTTCTGGAACGTTTGACATTCTTGTCATTGTTGACGATGTCACTAGATTCAAAGCCTCATCTTGGCTATTTCTTCCGTCACTCTCTGACATTTTAAAAGCTTTTTGCTCATCCTTTAAACCATAAAAAGCCTTCACAATGTCAACAATGTCAAAGTTACTGATAGTTTCTGAGCGCTTGGTGCGATTAACCTCAGCAAGAAAGTCAAGAATGTCAGGTGCTGGGTTGTCTTGGAGGTAAAAATCAGGAGAGTTATTTCTCATTTGACCACCTCTCGATTAAATCTTGGTGCAGCTTGTAAGAGTATTTTTTTTTCTGCTGGTAGGCTGCTTTGGTATGCCTTTCGATAAGGTGATTGTGATCAACCAAAACACTTATGATTCTCTCAAGTTCATCATCTTTATATGAGTTGAACTTTCTTCCCAAATCTCGTTTGGTAAATTCGCCAAAAAAGATGTTTTGTTTTTCTCCTGATTGAAACTTTTTTCTTATCTTCTCAATCAACTCCAAAGCTTTGCTTTTGTGCCTGCCTTCGCCGCTTAAAATTCCATAAATTCTTCCCGCATGGCTTTCGAGATAAGCGCACAAGAGAATTGCTTTTACTAGAGTCGCTGCATCAATTGCTCTTTGATTCTTATCATTCTTGACGAGATAAAAAATCAGGCACAAAGCTGGTAAAAGTTTGTGATATTTACCAAGATGTTGCGAGAGTAGGTTTTTACCCTCTTTGTAAAGCTTTAAAGATTTCTTGGTGGTCTCAACATACCAACGTTGATAAATTTTTTGCGCCTCATCATCAAAAGAAAAATAAGGATAAGTTTTACCATCTTTCTCGATTGATCCACTTGAGCAGCTAAAGAAATCGCTATCGTTTAGGAGACGAACAATCGTAGAAATTTTATTTCTAGCCTCTTCATTTGGTTTCTCGTCAACATATTCAAAGTTGTCGATTGGGTCTGGGTAAACCAATAATTGAAATCTTTGCAACAAACCGTCATTGAGAATGTTTGTAGCCCTTTCTAAATAAGTTTTGATCTTATCGTGCTGAGTTGTGCCAACGATTGAAATTGAGGCGTTTTTGGCAAGTACAGAACCTCTGCCTATAGTATCGCTTCTAAAGGTTGAATTTCCGTTCCACATCTCAAGAAAATAGGCTCGGTCAGCTTCATGTTCTTTTTTATCTAAATTTGAAAAGAACGCAGAAAGCTCGTCGCGCTCAAGAAGGATCGAAGAGTTTTTGTTGTCTCTTAAAATTTCGGTAATTTTTTGAGTAGTACCGTCTTTGATTATGAATCTTTCTAAGTAGATTTTTTCGGGCTCTTGTAGTTTGTGCAATCTATCTTCGATTTGTGTTGTTGATACACCAACTTTCTTTACGAGCCTTTTAAACTCTTCTTCTAAAGCCTGTTTGGTGTTTTTGTATTTACTCAACTCTTTTTCGTACTGAACTTTTTTGCTGTCGTAATTTTCTTGAGCTTTCATTTCTAATTTTGAAAAGAAAAACAAAGCCTGCTTTAAAGAGTCAGATTTTCTTGAGCTGGGATTACCTATTATTCCGCCCCATAAATTGGCAAAGACGCAAAAATCATCTTTTAATTTTGGCTTGATTGCCGCCTTACCAGATATCAAAGAAGATAGACCAACAATTAATGGAATTGCGATGAATTCAGGAGGTACGGAGAGACTTCTGGAAGTATCATCAACAAACTCCTGCAATTCAGTTGGCAAAAATAGATTGGTATCAAACTTTGCAACTTCAGCTAAATCGTTGGCACTTATTTGCTTTAATTCACCACCAGCGTTTGAGTTGCGAAAATCATCCATGTTGGTGAAGCCCATTTTAAGAGATAATTCAGCCTCTGCAATATGCTCATCCAAACTTGAGATCTTTTTACTAAAACTAGACATCTTTTCCACCTCTCTGATTTTCTTGAACAAACTTCTCAAGGTCAGAGATTTTATATTTAACCAATCTACCTACTTTATAAAAATGTAAATTATACCTCTTGTTAGTTACCCATGTTGCGAGAGTATTTTCCCGAACTCCGAGAAATTGAGCTGCTTCTTTTCTTGTTAGTAACTGATTTAAATTATAGTCTTTCATGGTAGAGCTCCTTAAATTTCTTCAACAAGAAGGGTTAGCCTTTTTGACTTGTTGAAAGTTGTTATTGTTTTAAAAAATGGTTGGTTTTTTGAGTTTTTACTTTTCTTCTTTCCTGCTTTTTCGACGCACCTTCATCTATAGTGGGAACTCAGTCTTATTGAGCCAAACTTATCGTAAAAAGATGATTTCTTCGCCATCTTGATTGACATCAAAAAATGATAGCTCTTCAAGCTAATTTTGAACAATAAAAAAGCCGCTGGCTCTTTATGAGACAGCGGCTTGGTGGTTAGTAAAAAAAGTAAAAAGTAATATATTTAGTTAAAATTCGTCCAACAAAAAAGCCGCCGAGTCAATGAAGACTCGTGCGGCTTTTGTTTAATTCTGTTGTATTGATCTAAAAATCCAACATTAGTAAATACATGCTCGAACTTTGGATTAATGTTGTCAACTATCTTTTTAATTTTATCAATTTTTATCAAATTATAGTGCAACAGAAACTTTATTAAGCCCTCAAAATTCAATGAGTATAGTTTGTAGAAACCGCAATACTAGTCTACAGATTCAATCCTCTTACCTCTTTCTTTAACTCCGTTTGAGAACGTCCACCCCTCCGTGTCAATTTAAAAGCTAATATGTAAAATGACCATCAGGTTTATTTTAAACTTTAACGAGTAAATCATTTTTTATTGCCATAACTACCAATCAACTCAATCGCTTTTTCTATACTCTCTCTCACTGGATCGAGATTCATTCGCGAATAAATTTGAGTTGCTTGACTTGATTTGTGACCAAGAGATTTACCTATTATTGGCAAACTTGCACCACTAATCGCCTGATAGCTTCCCAGAGTTCTTCTGATATCGTGAAGTCTTAAATTTTTAATTCCCGCTTTCTTTAAAATTCTTAACCAAGCTTTCTTTGGCTCTTCTAAGTGTCCGCTTGCGCTAAGCAAGGAAGGGAAAAAATATTGCTGCTGCAAAGTTGATAATTCTAATTTTCTATTTTCTTTTTGACGTTTCTTTAAAATTTCAATCGCTTCATTTACTAGGGGCAAAGTTTGGGGATCGCCATTTTTTGTTTTCGGAATTCGCCATTGCTTTGTTGCAAAATTCACATCATCAAGATGCATTGCCAAAACATTTGATTTTCTAGCGCCAGTATAAAGCGAAATATAGATGTAATCTCTAGCGATTGTGTTTTCTTCCACTTCAAGAGCTTCAAAAAATTTTGGCAACTCGTCAATTTGAATAAAGCGATCGCGCGACTTTTCTTTAAATTTTTTGATATTTTTGGTTGGATTTTCGCCTTTGTATCCCCATTCAATAGCTTTATTAAACATTGCTCTAAATGTTGCTAAGAACCTATTCGCTTGATAGATGCCGCTTTCTTCAGCAATTTTTTCGTTAAGACTTCTGATCTCTTCGTTGGTAATGGTTGAGATTTTTCTTTTAGATAGCTGAGCGCTTAATCTTCTAACCTCCTTGTCATCGTACCACCAAGTTATTTTGTGCTTCTTGCTGTGTCTTTCTACATACTGATTTATCAAATCATTTAGAGTTATTTCTTGCTTTAGGTTATTTTTTTCTTCATTGGGATTGATGCCACTGGCAATCTGCGCATTAACTTCAAAAGCCTTTTTTCTAGCATTTTCAACAGAAATTTCGGGATAAGTACCGAGTGTTACCCTAATAATTCTTCCATCTTTTTTTCTGGTAACTTTGAAAGATTTACTGCCTTTATCAGTAACCATCAATTCCAAAGCATTTACTTTACTGTCTCTATAATAGTCTCTTTTGCCTTTTGCAGCCGACTTAATTGAATCAATAAATACTTTGGTAAAATTTGTTTTTTTCATTTCGGGGATACTCTGGGGATACTTTTTCTATCGAAAGTTAGTAAAATTAATTAAACTTGATAAAAGCAAGTATGAGGCTAAAGTCTTTATTTATCAATACTTATCGAGACAAATAGATTTTGGTAAAACATCAGACTTATTCATTGGTAATGAAGAGGTCGGTGGTTCGATTCCACTCGATAGCACCATTACTCTTCATAATAAGTAATTGGCCTACCATAACGCACTAAAATAAATTTTTCGCCCCAGAAAGTTTTATAAGAATAAATTCTATCCCCATCGTTATAATGGCAGCCAAACATCTTGCGAGCCTGAATATTGGAAATTTCAACCCGCGAAGTTCCAAAAGTATTGTACATTGATTTTGCTTGCGCTTTTTCATATTCAGAAGGTTCGGCGCAACCAAGAGATCCAAGTTCTCCGTAACAAGAAACTGTTAATAAAAAAATCGGTAATAATAGAAATTTTTTCATTTATTTTTCCCCAATATGAATTGCCGCAGCACCAAAAGTTAAATTCTGATAAGAGGCGTTTTTAAATCCGACATTTTCAATCATTTTTTTAAACTCATCCTGTGTCGGAAATTTACGAATGCTTTCAACCAAATATTGATAAGAAGCGCGATCTTTTAAAATAATTTCACCGATTTTAGGAATAACATTAAACGAATAAGCATCGTAAATTTTTTGCAGAAAATAGTCGTTAACTTTGGAAAATTCGAGACAGATAAATTTTCCACCCGGTTTTAAAACGCGATAGGCTTCAACCAATGCTGCGTTGATATTGGTAAAATTTCTAATACCAAAAGCGATGGTAAAAAAATCAAAACTTTCATCTGCAAAACATAATTTTTCACCGTCGCAACAAGTGAATTTCAAATCAGAAAATAAATTCAAATCAACAGCGCGATTTTTTCCCACGTCGAGCATTTCCTGATTTATATCAACCACATCAATTGCACATTTTACATTTTGAGCATGGGCTTTTTTAGAAATTCTAAAAGCGATGTCGCCAGTTCCACCAGCCAAATCAATGATTCGGTAAGATTTTTTTGCATCAGAAAAATTAATTTCTTCCACCATTTTATTTTTCCATAGACGATGTACGCCAGCGCTCATCAAGTCATTCATCAAATCATATTTTTTTGCAACTCCCGAAAAAATTTCTTTGACAAGGCTAGCTTTTTGATCACGATCTACCTCTTTGAACCCGAAATGCGTTTTATCTTTTTCCATGTTAAAAACTTCCGATTTTGATTTTGATTTACCGCCTGAATTAATCGCTCAGGCTCCATTTTTTCCACGCGAAGAAACTAAAATGTTGGTATTTAATGGCGCTTCAATTCTTGATTCACAAGTAATCTCCTTAAACAATTTTTTGCAAGAAGGAGATGTGTTAGTCTTTAATGATGCCCGCGTGATTAAAGCCAAATTATCCGCAATAATTTCGCGCAATTCTGCCCGCCTTGATTTCAATTTAGATCAAGAGCGCGATGGCTTGTGGCAAGCGCTTTGTCGCCCAGCAAAAAAAGTAAAAACTGGAGATAATTTAGAAATTGCCCCTGATTTTTCTGCTCTGGTTATTGAAAAAACTGATGATGGATTTATCAAAATAAAATTTGATTGCTCTGAAAATGAATTACTTTCCAAGCTTGAAAAATATGGCTCAATTCCACTTCCACCTTACATAAAACGTGAAGAAGAAAATAAAAATGACTTAAAAAATTACCAAACAATTTATGCGGCAAACGGCACCGCAGTTGCGGCTCCAACCGCTGGACTTCATTTTAATGAAAGAATTTTTTCTGAATTAGAAAAAAAGAAAATCCAAAAAGTTTTTGTTACTTTAAACGTTGGCGCGGGCACGTTCTTGCCGGTTCGCAGCGATTTTTTAAAAGACCATAAAATGCATTCAGAATTTTATTCGATTTCGCAAGAATCGGCAAAAATTATTAATGATGCTAAAAAAAATGGTAAAAAAATTGTCGCCGTTGGCACAACGTCCTTGCGCGTTTTAGAATCTTGTGCTGATGAAAATGGCTTGGTAATTTCGCAAAAAACCAACACCGAAATTTTTATTTTTCCGCCTTATAAATTTAGGATTGTCGATATTTTGATGACCAATTTTCACTTACCAAAATCAACTTTATTTATGCTGATTTGCGCGTTTGCAGGAAAAGAAAAAGCTTTTGAGATTTACAACCACGCTATTTCAAACGGTTATCGCTTTTATTCTTATGGCGATAGTTCGCTGCTATTTAAGAATGATTGTTAATAAGAATTCGTCAACCAACCAGGAACTGAATTGTCTCTTTGTGGCGGATTTTGAACTGAAATTAAAGAACTTTGAGACTTCGCGCCATTTCCGCTTTGCTTATAAGCCTCTTTATATTTCATCAATAAGCGATCCATTTTGCGTGTTTTGCCGCCTAAATCTGGAGCATCGCTGGTTGTGATTTCGAGCTCGTCTTGATCAAGATAAATCTGGATAAAATTATAAGTTGTTGAATCAGAAATGCTGGGCAAATTATTGGGTTGAAAATTGATTTCGCGCGAAATTCTTTCGCCATTATTATTACGCCATGAAATAGCAATATTGCCAAAAAAATCAGAGTTATCTTTAATATAAAAAGATTGGCTTCGGCTTTCTCCCGGATTTAAACGTGGCAAACCTAAAATATTTCTTTTTACCCAATCACACTTGATATCACTGATCGGAGAGGCACTTAAATTACTAAAATAAATCACCGGACTTTCTTTAGGCGCAGCGCATGAAACTAAAAATAAAACGACCAAAATAAAAAATATTTTCTTCATATTAATTTGATTTTTGCGCTTGAAATAACTCGCGCGTTTTTATTGCTTTTGCAAAACGCGAGAAAGCAAAAAGATAGCTGTAAACCAAGCCGTTAAAGCCATAAATAAAATAACGACGCACAAAAAGAGCTTTTAAAAAAGCAAAAGTTGGAATGAAAAAAACTTTTAAAAGTGACGGTTTTTTTCCTTTTTTAAAACTATCTTGCGCCTGCATTTGTGAATAAGAATTAATCTTCTCAATCCAATGTGAAAATGAACGAAAAGATTGATGATATATTATATTTTTCAACTGACCGATTTTTTCGCTTCCTCCTTCTTTTAACTCAACAGAATCATGAACAGCGCTATTTTTAAAGCCGGCGTAATCTTTGTTATAAAGACGCAGCTGATTATAAAAATAAGCGAATTTTTTTGGCTTTTTTTCGAAGCGAAATTTATTGACGATTTTAACTCTGAATCCGTAAAAATTTTCGTAATTTTTTTGTGAAAAAATATTGATTATTTCGGCGCATAATTCTTTGGAAACTTCTTCATCGGCATCAATATTTAAAATCCATTTATTGCGACATTGATTTTCGCCAAATATTTTTTGCTGACCGAAACCTTGCCATTTATTATACATTACTTTGGCACCGGCTTGATTTGAAACTTCGCAAGTTTTATCTTCGCTGCCGGAATCAATTACTAAAATTTCATCAGCAATTTCCTTAACCGCGTTAATTACTTCAGCGATTCGGTCTGCTTCATTTTTTGCAATGATAAAAACTGAAATAGGCGGCTTCATAAATTTAATTGATTTATTGGACGTAAAAAAATATTTATTTATCATCAATTTACTCATCTGGCAGTCAACTTTTAAAATCAAAAAATATGCTAAAAAAATCTCAAAAACGCACTGTAATTGCTATTTCAGCTCTTGTTTTAATTGGATTTGGAGCTCTTGTTGTTAATAATTATAAAACCAAAACTTCATTAAAATATAATGAAGAAAATACTGCCGCAATTAAACCTCAAGAAAACCCACAAGATGCCGTTGCAGCAGCTGTTAACGATGATGCCGCCGCAATTGCTGAAACCCGTAAAAATAGTGATCTTTTAAAAGCCTCATCTTCTGATTTTGTTTTGGGCGATAAAAAAGCTCCTGTTTTAATGATTGAATATGCCTCACTTTCTTGTCCGCATTGCGCTGCTTTTGCTCGCGAATCTTTCGATAAATTTAAAACTGAATATATTGATAGCGGCAAAGTACAATTTATTTTCCGCAATTTTCCTTTGAACCAATCTGCTTTATCTGCCGCAATGTTTGCACAATGTCAGGCTCAAGATAATAAATCTGAATTACCGGACAGATATTTCCAAACCATTAAAGCTTTGTTCAAAACTCAAGATTCTTGGGCCTTTGACGAAAAATATAACGATAAATTGGAAGCAATTGCCAAGCTTGACGGCATGAGTTCGGAAAGATTTAAGGCTTGTATAGAAGATAAATCACTGCAAGAAAAAATCTTGGTTTCAAGAATGGACGCCGCCAAGGTTTTACAATTAAAATCAGCTCCGAGTTTTTTCGTAAATGGTGAAATCTCCGAAGGTTATGTTGATTATCAAACTTTAAAAAAACTTATCGATAAAAAATTAGCCGAAGCCAACAAATAAAATTAAAAAAGTGACTGCAAAAATTGTAATCAAAGATCTCAAAAAAAATTTCAGCTCAAAGCAGGTTTTAAAAGGCATTGATTTGCAGGCTAATAAAGGCGAATCAATCGTGATTTTAGGCGGTTCTGGCAGCGGTAAATCAGTTTTAATTAAGATTATTGCTTCACTTTTAACACCAAGCTCTGGCAGCGTTAAAATCGACGATATGGAAGTTGCTAATATCAGCGCTCGTGATCGCGATAAACTGATGGAAAAATTCGGATTTTTATTTCAGGGCGGCGCTTTGTTTGATTCAATTCCGATTTGGGAAAATGTTGCTTTTCGTTTAATTCATCAAAAAAAACTCGATAAAAAAAAGGCGCGCGCCATCTCTATTGAAAAGCTTAAGGCGGTTGGCTTGAGTGAAAAAGTTGCCGATCTTTATCCGGCCGAACTTTCTGGCGGAATGCAAAAACGAGCATCTTTGGCGCGTGCAATTGCCGCTAATCCAGAAATTATTTTCTTTGATGAACCTACAACTGGCCTTGATCCAATCATGGCCGATGTAATTAATGATTTAATTATTTCCAATTCCAAACAACTTGGCGCAACAACAATTACAATAACTCACGATATGGCTTCAGCTCGCAAGATTGCTGATAAAATTGCTATGCTTTACGAAGGAAAAATCATCTGGTTTGGCGATGTTAAAGATATGGATTCATCGGATAATCCTTATTTAGATCAATTCATTCATGGTCGCGCCGAAGGCCCAATAAATTTTTTAGCAGTTTAAATGAAAAAATCTTCAAGTGCATTTTCTTTAATTGAAGTTTCACTAGTTGTTTTAATTATCAGCCTGATTGCCGCCGGCATTTTAACCACTACCAACATAATTAAAAAATCACGCTTACAAACGGCGCAAATTCTGACTAAAAATTCTCCAGTTAATAACATTCCTAATCTAGTTGCTTGGTTTGAAACTTCTTTGGATAGCAGCTTCATTGGCAATGAAAAATCTGATGGAACCGCAATTAGCACTTGGTACGACAATAATCCCAATGCCGCTTCAAAAAATAATGCAACTCAATCGACATCAACCAACGGGCCAACTTTTACTGCAAATGTTTTTAATAGCGGAATTCCCGCAATCAGGTTTGATGGCTCTGACGATTATTTAGTTTTCGATGGCTCGTCCTTGATTAATAGCTCTTATACAATCTTTATAGTAGAGCAAAGAAGAAGTGATAAAAGTGATAATTATTTCATGGGCGGATCTAATGTAGGAGTGAATCAAATTTTGATTTTAGGATATCGCAGTAACTCAGTTGCAACTCAAGCGCATTATGCTAACGACTTAAACTATTCAGGCATTGCGACATATTCTTCTCCTATATCAAGAATTCATACCTACTCCCTTAACATTGCCGCTTCCCAATCAAATAGCGGCAAAAGATATTGGATTAATGGTAGCGGAGCATCGGCAACGAATGCCGCGAATACTTCACAAACCAGTCCAATCACTAGTTATACAGGAGCTACCTTTGGGAAATATGCGTCTAATTATTTTAACGGAGATTTCGCGGAAGCGATTATTTTCAATCGCAATTTATCTAGCGAAGAAAGACTTTCTGTCGAAACTTATTTAGGGAAAAAATATAATATCCAAGTAGCCACTTCCTAAATTCACCCAATAAATCTTTTATAGGCTTCACTTAAATCGCGCGCAACTTTTCCAGCTTTTCCTTCTCCAATAATTTTTCCATCAATCTTTGTAACTGGTCGCAGAATCAGGCTGGAGCTGGTTAGAAACACTTCATTTGCTGCAATTAATTCTTCAGCGGTAAAATCTCTTTCTTCAACTTTTAAACTTTTTTCTTTGGCAAATTCAATCAGACGATTTCTGGTGATGCCACACAAAATAAGGTTGTCTGGCGCTTTTGTAATTAAAGTTTCGTTTTTATTCACGATAAAAGCATTGGCAAAAGTTGCTTCGGTTACAACTCCATCACGGACAAAAATCATATCATCAACACCAGAATCTTTGGCTTTTTGATTCATTAAAGTTGAAGCCAAAAGCCCAACTGTTTTGATGTCGCAACGTTTCCAACGAATATCTTCATGAGTGATAACAGAAACGCCTTTTTCAAATTCTTCCAGCGTTAATTTTTTACCCAAAGCAACTGTGGCACTAATTGTGGGCTGTAAACCTTTAGGGCAACTTGGAACGCGGTTTGTAGTGCCGCGCGTAATTTGTAAATAACAAATTCCTTCTTCCATTTTATTTTGGGAAAAAAGCTCCAATTGCATTTTTACTAATTCGCTTTTTGAAAAATTATGCTCAATTTTTATTTCACGCAAACTGCGAAAAAGCCTTTCTAAATGGGCATCACCATCAATTAATTTGCCGTTTTTAAACAATGTAACTTCGTAAACACCATCAGCAAATTGAAATCCACGATCTTCAATGTGAACCATACATTTTTCGTGAGGCAAAAATTCACCATTTAAATAGCTAATACGTGACATATTATTTTTTTAAAATTGAGTTTCCGGCATAAATTGCGCGATTGCCTAAATATTCTTCGATACGAATTAATTCATTATATTTCGCCGTTCTGTCACTTCTACAAAGCGAACCGGTTTTGATTTGTCCAGCATTGGTTGCAACTGCGATATGAGCAATTGTTGTATCTTCAGTTTCTCCCGATCTGTGCGAAATAATATTGTTATAGCCCGCAGATTTAGCGATGTTAATTGCGTTTAAAGTTTCGCTCAAAGTTCCAATTTGATTGAACTTAACCAACATTGCATTCGCCATGTGATCGGCAATTCCTTTTTGTAAAATTTTTGGATTGGTTACAAATAAATCATCGCCAACTAGCTGAATTTTTTTACCTAAAACTTTGGTAATATTTTTCCAGCCTTCGTAATCATCTTCAGCGCAAGCATCTTCGATTGAAAAAATCGGATAATTATTCACCAATTCTTCGTAATAACGCACCAATTCATCAGAAGTTAAAATGCGACCTTCGCCTTCCAAATCATATTTACCGTTTTTGTAAAATTCAGTTGAAGCAGCGTCAAGCGCCAGCACAACTTCTGAACCTAATTCATAGCCAGCTTTTTGGGTTGCTTTTGCAACATAATCCAAAGCTTCTTTTGTTGAATCAAGATTCGGCGCAAATCCGCCTTCATCACCAACATTTGTGTTGTGACCATCTTTCTTCAAAAGCGATTTTAAATACTGAAAAATTTCGGCACCAATACGAATTGCATCACGCACCGAAGCAGCCGCAACTGGCATAATCATAAATTCTTGAATATCGATTTTATTATCAGCATGTTTTCCGCCGTTAATAATATTCATCATCGGAACTGGCAAAACTCTGGCTTCACTTCCACCCAAATATTCAAAAAGAGGAATTTTTTTAGAAATCGCACTTGCTTTTGCAACAGCTAACGAAACCCCTAAAATAGCATTTGCACCGAGATAATCTTTATTTTTCGTGCCATCTAAATCGATCATCAATTGATCAATTTCTTTTTGTTTTTCGGCATCAAAACCAATTAACTTAGAAGCGATTTTTGTATTTACATTTGCAACCGCTTTTAAAACACCTTTGCCTAAAAATCTGGCCTTATCACCATCGCGAAGTTCATGAGCTTCCAAGCTTCCAGTTGAAGCGCCGGAAGGAACAGCGGCAGTTGCGATAGATCCATCTGCCAAATGAATTTCTGCTTCCAGAGTTGGAAAACCACGCGAGTCAAGAATTTCCCGCGCTTTAAGAGCCGTGATTTTAGTCATGAAAAAATTTTGAATTGATGTTTGAAATGTAAATGTAAGGTAGATCAAGTTTTCTCTTGCTGTAAGAAAATGTCAATTTCCAAATCTAACGATAACTTATGTATCGCATAATTTTACTGATCATCTTGATTTTAATTGCCATTCCATTTTTCAATAAGGCAAAAAATTACACCAAGGAAAAATCTGGCGAAGTCAAAGCCATCACCAAAACTGCAGAAAAAATGTTTCGCTATAAAAAAGATAACTAACCAATCACATCAAAAATAATCCTCGAGCCTTTCAGATCGAGGATTTGCGATATTTATTTTCTTTCGCCTGAATTATTTTGATTTGGCTCCATATCAAACCCCGTAATTTTTTTCATCTCTTGACGATGACGCTCTTGCTCCTTCTTCATGCTTTCTCTTTGTTCAGAAGAAAGTTTTGACATCATTTCTTGACGCTTTTCCATTCTAGCTTTTTCTTCCGGAGAAAGATTTTGTAACTTCTCTTGTCTGGCATCAATTTTTGCCTCCTTTTCTTTTAATTTTTCTTCTTTCTTTTGCAGAATTTCTTTCTTTTCTTCAGGGCTAGAACCACGCCATTTTTCTTTAGCTTCTTCTCTTTTTTCTTCACGCTCCTCATCGCGTCTTTCATCTTTTCTTTCAGCCCTATTATCGTCTTTTCTATCATCTCTTTTTTCTTCGTAAGTTTTTATCATTTTTTGACGCTCTTCCGGACTCATATTTTTTGTATTATTAGTAAATTGTCTGTCTTCATTTTCGCCTCTTTGGCTTCTGTTATCTTGATTCACTGGTTTTTGTTTTAAACCTTCTTGCGGTTGCTGTCTCCATTTTGCATTTAAATTATCTCTTTTTTGATTAGGGCGCGGATTGTTGGTTGCGGCATTTGGAGTTGTTGGCTGTTGTTGATTTGTAGTTGTCGGAACAATTGGCGCTGGAACATTCGCCGGAGACATATCTTGAGCGTTTTGAGAGGTTGGAGTGTTTCTTTGTAAATTTTGTGCATTTGCTGAAATTGAACAAAGCGCTGCAATTGCAAATGAAGTAAATAATTTTTTCATAAAATTTGGTTTATTTGAAATAAAACCTTGAAAATTAAGGCTTCGCTCACAAGTAAATTGAAAATTTTTTCAATCAATTAAAATCTCTTGCGAAGTCTCATTTTGATTTTCTGTAAAAAAACTTTTAGCAAATTCAGTAAAAGTTTTTTCTTCAATTGCGCTACGAATATCGCGCATTAAATCTTGGTAATAAAAAATATTATGTTCCGAAAGTAACATCGCCGCCAAGATTTCACCCGACTTGCTTAAGTGATGCAAATAAGCGCGACTGTGGTTTTGACAAGCATAACAACCACATTTTTCATCAAGTGGTTTTTCATCATTACGATGTTTGGCATTTTTAATATTTATGGCACCATGTCTGGTAAACGCTTGTCCGGTGCGGCCGGAGCGTGTGGGAATTACACAATCAAACATATCAACACCGCGCACAACTGCGCCAACAATATCTGACGGTTTACCAACACCCATTAAATAACGCGGCTTATCTTGTGGTAAAAAATCGGGCGTATAATCAAGAACTTCAAACATTGATTTTTGTCCCTCGCCTACAGCCAAGCCACCAATTGCATAGCCATCAAAACCGATTTCGATTAATTGTTCGGCAGAAATTTTACGCAAATCCGCGAAAGTTGAACCTTGAACAATGCCAAAAATTCCATAGCCGGGTCTTTTTTGGAAAGCGGTTTTTGATCTTTGCGCCCATAGAATTGAGCGATCCATTGCCGTTTTAGCTTGTTCAAAGGTTGCAGGATATTGAACACATTCATCAAAAATCATTGTAATATCACTGCCAAGCATGTGTTGAATTTCAATTGATCTCTCGGGACTTACAAAATATTTCGTGCCATCTAAGTGCGAGGAAAATTCAACGCCAGCATCAGAAATTTTGCGAATTTTAGAAAGAGACATCACTTGAAATCCGCCGGAATCGGTAAGAATTGGCTTGTCCCAATTCATAAATTTATGAAGTCCGCCCAGCTTTTGAATAAGCTCTGCGGTTGGGCGCAACATTAAGTGATAAGTATTGCCCAAAATAATTTCGGCACCTGATTTTTTAATGTCAGAAAATTTTATGGCTTTAACAGTTGCGGCAGTTCCAACTGGCATAAAAGCCGGAGTTTGAATTACGCCGTGAGCAGTTGAAACTTCACCTCTTCTTGCTTTATTTTCGGTGGTTTTTAGTTTGAAAAAAAAATCTTTACTCATGAAATTATGAAAAAATTCTTACCATTTTTAACGTTAATTTTTCTAATCAGCCTGATTGGATTTTCTACTTACAAGTTAAATAAAAAACAGGCTGATGGCTTTGATATTACAGTTGGCGAAGATGGCAGCGAGCCAAACATCCACTTCTCCAAAGTACAAATTGAATTGCCAGAATTTTCTCTTCCTGATTTGTTTGATAAAAACGAAACTTTCTCCAAAAAAACCCTAACCGGAAAATATTCAATAGTTAATTTTTTTGCTTCTTGGTGCACAACTTGCCGCGCCGAACATGAGATTTTACTACACCTGCATGATTCCAAAATTATTGATGTCTACGGAATTGCTTGGCGCGATATTGATGAAAATACTAAATTATTTTTACAAAATAACGGCAACCCTTTCACAAAAGTAGCAAAAGATAGTAAAGGTATTTTTAGCAAAATAACTGGTATTCAAGGAGTTCCAGAAACTTTAATTATTGATCCGAAAGGTAATGTTGTAAGACGCTTTCGGGGAAATTTACAGGAGTTTTCGATTGGTGAGATTGTGGAGTTTTTGGAAGAGAATGAGTAATTCTAAACTTCTTCTGAGTCTGTCGCGTAAATCAAAATTTTCTAAGAAATTTTTGTGATTCTGATTTTTTCAAAGGTAAGAGCACCTATCCAAAAAATCTATCTCTTGATAGCACTAACGAAGTATTTTTGAGAAAAAATTGCGACTGAAAATATAAGCTTTATCAAGTGATATAGCGTCATTTTCTGAGCAAATTTTTACCAAAAAGACAAAGTTAGCTCTATCAAGAGATAGATTTTTTGGATAGGTGCTCTTACCTTTGAAAAAATCAGAATTGCAAAAAATTCGACGAAAAGTTTGATTTACGCTACAGCCTCCTTCTCTATTCAAGTTACCAATTTTATACCAAAGTAAAAACTGCGTCTTCGAGATGCTGGCTCGATCGCCCAACCAGAATTTCCCCAACCAGAATTTTGACGACGCAGGTTCGATGATCTGACATAAAAAAAACCGACTCCTCATTTTTGAAGAGTCGGTTTTTTAATTTTTTGCCTCAAGAAAAACTAAACAGCTGCTTTCGCTTTAACTGCTTTTTTTGGAGTTTCTTTTTTAACCTTAACAACTTGAACTTCGTCAAGCTTACCAAGTTTAATCAATTTTCTTTTGATTTGTCTTCTAAGTTTTTGAGCTGATTCGCTAAGTTTGTTAGCACGATAATTCACTAAGAAGTTATCAATGTTGCCATACTTGTTGATTGTTCTAAGAGTAGAAGTAGCAACTTTCAAAGTAAGTTCAGATCCAAGAGTGTCGCTCTTGAAAGAGATTGTTTTTAAATTTGGTAGAAATCTTCTTCTGGTTTTGCGGTTTGAGTGAGAAACTTTGTTTCCAACCATAACGCCAACAGAGAGCAAATCGCATCTTCTAGACATGGAAAAACCTTATTAATTAAATTTTATTATTGACCGCAGTCGTAAGCACCTTTACCGCTGATTGCAGAAACAATTGAAGGAGCGCCAAACATTGCAGCAATACCAGCCGCAACACCGATCATCAAACCCCAAGAAACTTTACCAGTGAAGAAACCGATACCAACTGAGATGATTGCAAAAGCTGCGAAAGCTTTACCAGCGTTTCCCGTAACGATCTTCATAGCATAGCACATGGTGTCAACTAATTGGTTTGAGCTAGCCGAGGTAGTAACTGTAGATTGCGCATGAGCATCAGACGACAAAACAGGCACAATTGCTGGTGCGATCGCTAGAAAGAAAAAAGACAAAAGAGCGATTTTTGCCAAAAAAGAAGAGAATTTTTTCATAGTTTTTTAATTTATTTAAAAAATTTTTTAAAGGAAAGTCTTTATAGAACCCAGTGACAGGTAAAGTGAGGCGCAACTTTCCTGAGTTGTTTTAAAATTGCAACAGAGAATTTTGTTTAATCTGTTAAAATTTTTTTCCGACCCAAATTGAAATCGGATAACTGCAGAATGAATATTTTAAAACAGGTTATTTTAATTTGGCAGCAAGAATTTTAATTATCCTAAAATTTTAATTTCCCATTCCAAATCTATTCCCGATTTTTCCTTCACTATTTTTTTTACCTTATTTCCTAAATCAATCAAATTATTGGCTGAAGCCTTACCACGATTGATCATAAAGTTGCAATGCTTCTCAGAAATTTGCGCATCGCCCTCGATCATTCCGCGACAACCTGCTTCGTCAATTAATTTCCAAGCGCTGTTATTTTGCGGATTTTTAAAAGTACTGCCCCCTGTTTTGGCACGAATTGGCTGCGCTTTTTCACGCTGTTGATTTAATTCAAAAATTTTTTGAGACACAATTTCTGCAGTTGCTTTTTCACCTTTTAAAACCGCTTCGACAAAAATAAAATTTTTAGAAATTTTATTGCCTCGATAATAAAAGCCAAAATCAGAATTTTTTAATTCAATCAGGTTGCCATCAAAATCAAGCGCCTTTGCACTAATTAAAATCTGCGACATATCAGAACCATAACAACCCCCATTCATTGCGATTGCGCCACCAATTGAACCGGGGATTCCAGTTAAAAATGCTAATTTATCAAGCGCAGCATTTCGCGAAAATAATGCCACATTGCCACAAAGCGCAGCAGCGCCGGCGCGGATATTTTCTTCTTCTTGTGTGATCTTTGCAAACTCACCGCTTAAGCGAATTACAACACCTTTTATGCCTTCATCACGAACGATTACATTAGAAGCGGCGCCGAGAATATTAATTGGAATTTTTTTTGGACAATTTTTTAAAAAATCCTGCAAATCGTTAATATCAGCAGGGCGAAAAAGAATTTCGGCTTTTCCACCAACATCAAACCAGCTTTTTAATTCAACATTTTCGCGGTAAACTCCGCGAACCTTTGGCAGTTTTTTTATGAGTTCTGACATGTGTGTGTTAAATTAAAAATTACTGATGTGCGACCTTCTTGTGCGGCCTTTTTTTGATATTTTGTAGTTACCCAATCTTGAGGAAAAACCTGCCAATCTTTTTTAGATTTTGCATCCCAAGTAAATTTTTTACTATTGGCAATTTCAGCTAAAATCCAGATTTTATATGAATCGTGATCGGTTGCAATTGTAAGCTTAGAGCCTGTTTTCATTCTTGGAGATAAAACCGTATCAAGAAATTCTGTATTAATTAAACGGCGTTTAAAATGTTTTGATTTTGGCCAAGGGTCGGGGAATAAAATATAAACTTGGTCGAAGAATTTTTCAGGAAATTTGACGAGTAAAAGTCGTATATCTTCACGAGAGACTTTTAAATTTGGCAAAGGTTCCATTTCGAGTTTGGAGAGCAAATTTATAACGCCATTAATGTGCGGTTCAGATCCAAAAAAAGAAATATTGGGATTTTGTTTAGCTTTTTCGAATGTGAAATCACCGAAGCCAAAGCCGATTTCGAGGAAGTTTTTGGTGGAGATAGATCCTGAAACAAGTTCAGAATGACGGACTTTGTGCTTATGGTCGAGTTCCGAATTTTCCACATCGTCATCCTGAACTTGTTTCAGGATCTGTTCATTTAACTCATATTTCGGCATAAAATTTTCAAGCAGGAAATTCTTATGATCAGAAAGCTTGCGGCTTTTGATGCGGCCGAAACTGCGGATTAGACGATTATTTTGAGAGTTTTTTAATTCTTGCTGCATGTCTTTCGCCTTCAAATTCTGTAAAAAAAAAGGCTTTCACAATTGCCAAAGCCATTTTGTTAGTAATAACTCTGGCACCAAGACAAAGCACGTTAGCATCATTGTGGGCGCGCGATGCTTTGGCGGATTTTACATCATGACAAAGTGCCGCTCTGATATTTTTAAAACGATTAGCCGCAATTGAAATGCCAATGCCACTTCCGCAAATTAAAATTCCGTTATTTTTTTCAGTTATTTTTTTGCAAAGTTTTTGCGCGTAATCAGGATAATCGACTGATTTTTCAGCAGAATCACAACCCAGATCAATTGGCTCAAATCCAAGTTTAATAATTTTTTCGATAAGGAATTTTTTTAAGACAAAGCCTGCGTGATCGGATGCCAAATAGACTTTATGGGAGTTTTTGGAGAGATTTTCTTTAGTATTTTTTTTTACGGATGGGTTTTTCATCTGCTACAAAAGAAGTAAAGGCAGCTCTGGATTAAACCAAAACCGCCAATACAAATACTATCTCTTACGGTAAGTTTGAGCTTTACGAGCTTTTTTCAAGCCGTATTTCTTACGTTCAACAACGCGTGAATCACGAGTTAAGAACCCGCCAACGCGTAGAGTTTTATGAGTTGTCGGATCGAAAGCAACAAGTGCTTTACTGATTCCGTGAGCTAGAGCACCGGCTTGACCAGATTTTCCGCCACCAGCAATCGTTGCAACAACGTCAAATTTATTTTCATTGCTAGTCGCGCCAAATGGAGCTTTTGCAATGTTGAAAAGAATTTCTCTTCCCAAATAAGTTAAACCATCGCGGTCATTAACCGTGATTTTTCCGGTTCCCTTTTTAATCCAAACGCGCGCAGCAGCATTTTTTCTTTTGCCTGTTGCGTAAGCACGACCTTGAGCGTCGATTTTTTTCTCTCTAGGGAGAGCCACGTTTTCTTGGTTTTGGGCTCCAAGAACTTCGAGAATTTTTTCTTTTAAAACTGAAGACATAATTAATTAGTTTTTTTGTTTTTGCGGTTCATAGAAGCAATATCCAAAACTTGTGGATTTTGTCCTTGATGTTTGTGCTCTGCACCTTTGTAGATATGTAATTTAACCATGATATCGCGCTGTAGAGGTCCGCGAGAGATCATGCGAGAAACTGATTCTTCCAAAATTCTTTCTGGGAATTTTCCTTCAAAAATTTGACGAGCGGTTCTTTCTTTGATTCCACCTGGGTGGCCGGTGTGCCAATAGTACATTTTTTCAGCGTATTTTTTACCGGTTAATTTTAGTTTTTCGGCATTGATAACAACAACGTGATCACCGCAATCCAAATTTGGAGTGAATGTAGGTTTGTGTTTACCACGTAAAAGATTAGCAATGATTGTGGAAACTCTACCAACAACTAGGTCCTCGGCATCAATCAACCACCATTTTCTTTCGATTTCGCTTGGTTTAGCGACGTAAGTTTTAAGCATATTTTATTTCCTATCGTTTGAACTGAAATTTTATTAAAAAGTTTTGGGAAACTGTAAGCGGGAAAAGAGGCGGCGCATTAAAGTCAGCAATTGCCAAAAGTCAAATTAAATTTTTAATTACTAATTAAATTTACAAAGTCACTCTTGAGTAAACTGAACGAATAAACGTCAACATAAGCTCCGCGATGGTATCTATGCTGGCGCAAAATGCCTTCTAAAACGAAACCACATTTCGTCAGCAAATTTTTTGATGGCAAGTTGGCGGTCGAAACAAAAGCTTCAACTCGATTTACTCGTCCATAATAAAATTCTTTAAAAGCATATTTTGTAACTGCTTGAATTGCTTTGGTCATGATGCCGCGATTCCAATATTGATGAGCTAAATCATAACTTATTTCAATTCGACCTTGATAAGCATTGTAACTTGTCAGACCAATTGAGCCAATTAATTTATTGGTTTGCTTGTCGGCAATTGCGAAATAAATTCCGTCATTTTGGTAAAAAACATTACGCCAATAATTTAATTCACGCCTTGCTTCTTCAAGCTCGCGCGGAATTTCGCAAAGAATGTATTTATTAACTTCAGGATCAGAATAATAAGAAAAAAAATCTGCCACATCTTCGTCACATTTTTCACGCAAAACAACATCGCCAAGATCAATTATTGGAAAGGTTTTTTGGGGAATTTGCATATTATTCTTCGCTTATTTTTGATATTTCAACCAATTTTACTACACGATTATCGGCATCAATAATTTTGAAATTAAGACCATATTTTTTAGCCTCTTCGTCAATTTCAGGAACACGCTTAAATACCGACATTGCAAGGCCGCCAACGGTTTCAAATTCATCGTCATCGTATTTTATTTTTTGATCGAGAATTTCTTCAACTTTTTCGATTTCAACGCGACCACCAAAATGAAATTCTTTTTTGCTTATTTTTTTAATGCGAAAAAATGAACTATCCGACGGCAAATCATGCTCATCTTCAATATCGCCAACTATTTCTTCCATGACATTTTCAATTGTCACAATGCCGTCAACGCCACCAAATTCATCGAGTACGATTGCAACGTGAATGCGCGCCATACGCATTCGCAGCATCACATCCACTAATTTCATTGAACCGGGAACGAATAAAATTTTACGCAAAATTTTGGTAATGGCAAAATCCTGACTTTCATCACATAAGAATTTGGCTAAATCTTTACTGTGAATAAAACCAGTTATTTCATCAAAATTTTCTTTAAAAACCGGAATTCTGGTATGACCATCAGTTGTGATTAATTCTTTCACTTCTTCCAAACTTGCACCCTGCTTGATTGCAATAATGTCGCTTCTTGGAGTCATTACCGCCGCAACTCTTTTATCACCAAAAGAGGCGATATTTTTAAACATCTTTTTTTCTTCGGCACTAATCAGACCTTCTTTTTCATAGCCATCAAGCAAATGAGAAATAACCGAGAAAAATGATTTTTTAGTTTTTTTACCAAAGAGATTCAGCAGAAAATTCAGCAGGTTTTTACAGCGTAATTGTAATTCTTTATTTCTCTTTCTCGACGCACCTTCCATTGATTAGAAATTTAGTTGATATGGATCTTTAATTTTCAATTTCTTTAAAATTTTCACCTCAAGATCTTCCATAATTTTTGCCATTTTTTCTTCTTCATGGTCATGGCCAATCAGATGTAAAATACTGTGTAAAATTAGGTGAGTTAGATGATCATGAAATTTCTTTTTTTGTGCAAGAGATTCTTTTTTTAGAGTTTCAAAAGCAATTATAATATCGCCAAGAAACAAGTATTCACAAGCTCCAGCGAGTTTTTTAAGGCCAATTTGGCGAATTAAATTTTCGTCCAAAGCTGGAAAAGATAATACATTCGTTGCTTTATTTTTACCGCGAAATTCCAAATTTATTTTCTTCATCTGCAAATCTGAAACCAAAGAAATCGAGACTTCAAGAATGAAATTTTTTTTGAGGATTTTTTTTATATCCGTAAGTGGAATTATTTTTTGAATGGTTTTTTCAACAAAATTTTCGACATTTTTTATTTGCGCCCATTTTTTGCTTTTTACAACAATATCAATCATATAAATATCAATCATGCAGGGCAACTGTTTTGATTGGGACAAAACTTAAAATTTTTCGGACAAATTCTTGCCGTTTTTTGCCCCGAAAAAATCGTCGCATCATTGCCGTCAACCGCTTTGCAAATTTGTACCAAGCTTTTAATAAAATGCCCTTCAACATTTAATGCCGGCACGCGCAAATATTCTTCTGCCCCCAATTTTTGCGCCATGTTTTTATAATCGATATCCAATTCTACCAAAGTTTCAGAATGATCAGAAACAAATGCGACGGGAATGATTACTGGAATTTTTTTATCCAAAGCGACTTTTTTTATTTCCTGATCCAAACTTGGCCCAGTCCATTCCAATGGGCCAACTTTGGATTGGTAACAAATTTTAAAATCAATTTCACTTTCTGGTTTTTCAAGAATCTCCGCCATATTTTGTAGAATTTTTTTGGTAGTTTCTTCCACCTGAAAAACATAAGGATCTCCATCATTTATCAGTTTTTGCGGTAAACCGTGAGCTGAAAATAAAAAACGAAAATCGGATAAATTATTTTTATAAGTCTTAGCAATTGTTTGTTTTATGAGAAGGCTGTGCGACCTTATAAATTCTACTTCAGAAGGATAACAACAAACAATTTTTATCGTGGCTTGTTTTAAGTCAGACAATGATTTTTTCAAGAAATCCTGAATTGATGATTCCGAAGTAGTACTAGAAAATTGTGGATAAAGCGGCAGTAAAATTACTTGGCTTGGATCATATTCTTTTACTTTCTTAATCACTTCTTCGCTGAAGGGATGGAAATAACGCATCGCCACAAAAACCTTGAAATTTCCACTAAATGAAAGTTCTTTTTCTAGGGCATCAGCCTGTGCTATTGTAGTATCGAGCAAAGGAGATTTGCCGCCAATTTGTTGATAAATTTTCTGCGCTTTTTTTACTCTTCTTTTGGAAATAAATTTTGCCAAAAGAAAACGAAAAGGTTGCGGAAGACCGATAATTGCTTTGTCATTAAAGAGATTAAACAAAAATGGCTCAACAGATTCTAATTTGTCCGGACCGCCCAAATTGAATAAAATTACTGCGGTTTTTTTATCAAAAGATTTCATGAACGAATAAATTTTTTAATTAGTAGGCTGGAAATAAAAAGCAGTGAAAATATTGCAATAACTGTAGAACTAACCGTTAAATCATAATTCCCCGCAACCTTGAAAGAAAAGGCTGAAATAGAGATTCCGATTATGACACTAAGTAACATCATTTGCTTGGCAGAAATCGAAAAAATGCGCGCAATTGCGGCCGGTAAAATTAGCAGCGCCGTCATTAAAAATACGCCGACAATTCGTACAGACAATGCAATTACAAGAGCTAGTAAAAATAAAAATGAAAGATTCCAAAATTCGGTTTTTATTCCTTCTATTTTTGCTAAATCTTGATTGGTATTAATCAGCAAAATTTTTTTGAAAGCAAAAATTGCATAAATTATTGTTACTATTGTAACTGCGATTAAGGCTTTTATTTCGCTATTTCCAACAGTTAAAACATCGCCAAAAATATAAGAAGTAAAGTAGAAATTTTTAATCCAAATATCATTGGCGATAACGGCGAGAGCTACGCAGAAATAGGACATTATCACAATTATAGTGTCTTTTGAGAAATAGCGGTTTTGCGAAATCAATCCGACAAAAAATGAAAAAATCAGCGCAAAAATAATTAATGCTGAAAGTTGATTAGTTTCAAAAATTACACCCAAAACTAAACCGAGAAGAATTGAGTGCGATAATGAATCGCCGAAATAAGATAGTTTTTTCCACAAAACAAAAACCCCGAGCAAAGAACAGGAAATTGCAATTAAAATTACGGCAAAAAAAGGCTTGATGAGAAAAGCTTCTAACACTTATAAATAAAAAATTATTAATATTTTAAAATAACCTAAACGAGAAAATGTCTGAACAAGCTAAAAAATCGCTACTTCATTTCATGAAAAAGCAAATCAGTGAAAAATCTAGCAAAATAAACGCAGACCATAAATCAGCACCGTCACATCACAAATCGCATGATGAAAAACATGACGAGTCAAAAGATGAAGATGAAAAGGCTAAAGAAGAGTTGGAAGAGGCAAAAAAAGAATCGATGAATAAAGCTGCAGAAATTAACCAAGCTGAAATGATGAAAAAATTAGCTTTGGAAACTGCTGTCAAATATACAATGTTAGTCGCCGTTTGCGTTATTTTCGCCATCGGTTTAATTCAATTTGGCCCTGCCATTGCTGAGTTTTTCAACGGCGTTATTTTTAAAGCTTTAATGGCGACATTGAATACAGACTCTAAAGACTAGCTCGTTTGACTTTTAATTTTGTCAAACTATCTAGCCCGTTTCGTTTCATCTTTAGTCACTTTATGACTTAATTTTCCTCTTTTAATAATGGCAAAAAAATCTGATCCAAAGCTGTTTCATAATTCAAAGAAAGATGCTGAGGAATTTTCTAAAAAAGAACTTCTTAGTTTCTATCGCGAAATGCTTCTAATCCGCCGCTTTGAAGAAAAAGCCGGACAACTTTATGGCATGGGTCTAATCGCAGGCTTTTGTCACCTTTATATTGGACAAGAAGCAATTGCTACGGGCATGCGTCACACAATGATTGAAGGCGACAAAGTTATCACAACTTACCGCGATCACGGCCACATGATTTCAGTTGGCTCTGACCCAAAAAAAATCATGGCTGAACTTTTGGGCCGCGCCGACGGCTCGTCAAAAGGCAAAGGTGGCTCAATGCATCTTTTTGATTTAGAAAATCATTTTTACGGTGGACATGGAATTGTCGGCGCTTCAGTTCCAATCGGCGCTGGTCTTGCTTTTGCTGATAAATATCGCGGCACAAATAATGTAACTTATTGCTATTTCGGCGACGGCGCCGCGCATCAAGGTCAAGTTTACGAAAGTTTTAACATGGCAAAATTGTGGAATTTGCCAGTTCTTTTCATCATCGAAAATAACCATTACGCAATGGGAACTTCGCTACAACGCTCTTCGTCAGTTGATGAACTTCATAAACGCGGCATTGGTTTCAACATTCCGGGCGTAAAAATTAACGGCATGGATGTTTTTGATGTGATTCGTGATGCCCAAAAATGTGTAGATTACGTTCGCGCTGGCAACGGTCCAATGATTTTGGAAATGGATACTTATCGTTATCGCGGTCATTCAATGTCTGATCCGGCGACTTATCGCTCGAAAGAAGAATTAAGCGACAAAAAAGAAAAAGACCCGATCGATTCTTTGCGCGCCCATATTTTAGGCGAAAAAATCGCATCCGAAAGTGACATCAAAAAAATCGACGATGAAATTAAAAATGAAGTTAATGAAATCGTAGAATTTGCTAAAAATAGTCCAGAACCGGACGAATCTGAACTTTTAACCGAAATTTATAAATAACATGTTGAGAAAATTAACCGTTCGCGAAGCGCTAAGAGAAGCAATGGCAGAAGAAATGAGGACAACTCCGGAAGTTTATGTTATGGGCGAAGAAGTTGCTGAATATAACGGCGCTTACAAAATCACTCAAGGTTTGCTTGCTGAATTTGGGCCAAAAAGAGTAATCGATACTCCAATCACCGAACAAGGTTTTGCTGGTTTGGCAATTGGTTCGGCTTTTGCTGGTTTAAAACCCGTTGTTGAATTTATGACTTTCAACTTTGCCATGCAGGCAATTGATCAAATTCTAAATTCTGCCGCCAAAACTTGCTACATGTCAGGCGGACAAGTGAGTTCTCCAATCGTATTTCGTGGACCAAATGGCGCGGCTTCACGCGTTGGCGCACAACATTCTCAATGTTATGCTGCTTGGTATGGCGCGATTCCGGGTTTGAAAGTTGTTGCTCCTTACAGCGCTGCTGATTGCAAAGGTTTATTGAAAGCGGCGATTCGCGATCCTAATCCGGTAGTTTTCTTGGAAAATGAAATCACTTACGGCCTCTCTTTTGAAGAAGAATATGATGAAGATCACATTGTTGAAATCGGCAAAGCCAAAGTTCTTCGCGAAGGAAAAGATGTAACAATTATCGCCTTTTCTTTAGTTGTTAAATATGCCCTTGAAGCCGCAGAGGAATTAGCCAAAGAAGGCATTGAAGCAGAAGTTATCGATCTTCGTTCAATTCGTCCAATTGATCGCGAAACCATCGTTGAATCGGTTAAAAAAACCAATCGCTGCGTTACGGTTGAAGAAGGATTTCCATTCGCCTCAATCGGCAGTGAAATCGCTTCAATTTTAATGGAAGAAGCTTTCGATTATCTTGACGCTCCAGTTAAAAAATTGGCATCAGTTGATGCGCCTCTTCCTTACGCCGCCAACCTCGAAAGATTGGCGCTTCCAAAAACCAACAACATTATCGCCGCTGTTAAAGAAATTTGTTTTAGAAGCTAATGAAAGAGAATTTTCTCTATCAATTTGTCAGGAAATATCGCATTAAAAAACCGCTTTTCATTGGCTATTGCGTTGCTTTATCGATTATTTTTTATTTCGGATTTTTCACTTTTTTCGGCGATAAAGGTTTAATTCAACTTTTCGCCTTAAAAAAACAAATCACCAATAAAGAAATTACAAAACAGGAAATTTTTGCCCGCATGCAAGCCAAAAAAAATATGGTTGATGGCATGAATTTAGAATCTTTAGACCTCGATCTTCTCGATGAACAAGCTAGAAAAGTTTTAGGTTATGCCGGAAAAAATGAAGTAGTAATTTATCGCGAAAAAAACCTAGAAAAAACTGATCTTCAAATCAAAAAATAAAAATAAAATGGAACAAATTTCGATGCGAAATGAGTTAATTCGCAAAGCCCTGCATTTCTTGCTAATATCGGTTCCAATCGGCTATTGCGTTTTAGGAAAATGGCCGAGCCTGATGATTTTCGCCATATTGACATCAATAATTGCTATTCCCGATTATTTACGTCGCACCAATCCCAAAGTTAAAACTATTTTCGCCAAAATTTTCGGCATAATTTTACGCCCTCACGAACTTACTGGCGATAAGTTCTGCGGAGCATCTTGGGTTGGAATTGCAGCTTGTTTAACTTTCCTACTTTTCAAAAAAGAAATTGCCGTTACCGGTTTTACTATTTTGGTAATTTCTGATGCTTTGGCGGCGATTGTTGGTCGCAATTATCCCAGCCAACCATTTTATGAAAAATCAGTTTCAGGTTCTGCGGCATTCGCCGTGAGCGGATTGATTATTCTAATTGCTTGCGGAATGATTTTTCATGTTCGACCATGGTTTTATATTTTCGGACTTTTTGCATTATTCTGCGTGACTATGTTTGAATCACGCCCAAGTTTTTTGGAGGTTGATGATAATTTTACAATTCCCATTGGATTTGGAGTTATCATGACATTTTTTGATATTGTTTGGAATTACACATATTAGACACCGTTAGCCAATCAATCAAAAGCAGCTTTGGTTGATTAACAATTTTTTAGTTTTTGTTTTATTGATGCTTTTCCCTAAAGAATTTCCAGAAAAATTGCGTTCCAGCATTTTGACTTCGGAAGTTATTGGCAAAAAAGTAAAGTTGAAAGCCCGCGGTCACGAATTTCAAGGCCTTTGTCCTTTTCACAATGAAAAATCTCCTTCTTTTACCGTTAATGATTTAAAAGGTTTTTATCACTGTTTTGGATGTGCCGCTCATGGCGATATCATTAGTTTCGTGATGAATAATGAAGGATTAGATTACAAAGATGCTGTCGTAAAATTAGCTGATGATTTTGGTATTCCAGTTCCGCGAGTTCAAGTTGACGAAGTCAAAGAAAACAAGATGGAGCGCGATTTTTTAATTTTAGAAAAAGCCTGTCAATTTTTTGAAAAAACTCTTTACGAAGAAAGTGGTTTTGAAGCGCGAAATTATTTAAAAAAACGTAGTTTAAATTCCACTATCGCTAAAAAATTTCGTCTTGGCTTTGCGCCCAATTCCTACGAGGCTTTAAGCAATTATTTAAAATCCGAAAATTTCACTGATTTAGAAATTTCGCGCACCGGAATTATCGGTCAAAATGAACGTAAAAAATTCTACGATAAATTTAGAAATCGCGTGATGTTTCCAATCGCCGACAAAAAAAATCGCGTCATCGCCTTTGGTGGCAGAACGATTGGTGACGATATGCCGAAATATTTAAACTCTTCTGAAACCGACGCCTTTAAAAAAAATCAAACTCTTTATAATATTTTTTATGCCCGCAAAGCCATATTTACCAAAGGTTTTGCCGTTGTGGTTGAAGGTTATATGGACGCGATCGCCCTATTTGCAAATGGTGTTGAAAATGTAGTCGCCAGCCTTGGAACCGCGCTTGGAGCGGAACATTTAAAAGAGCTTTTTTACATCACCGATAAAATCGTAATTTGTCTTGATGGCGATGTCGCGGGAATCCGCGCCGCTAAACGCGTTTCAGAAGTTGCGCTGCCATTAATTAATGCTAAAAAAAATATCACTTTTGCAATTTTGCCCAACCAAATGGATCCCGATGATTTTATTAAAGAATTTGGCGCGCGCGCAATTGAAAAAGTTTTTAGCAACGCCACGCCGCTTTCTGAAAGCCTGTTTGACTTTGCTTTGATCGATTTGGGAATTGAAAAAAATCAGAAAATTTCTGCCGAAAATAAAGCTAAAATTGAAGCTAATTTAGCCACAAAAATTGCCACTATTTTAGACGCTTCGACCAAAAAATATTTTTCATTTTATTTTAAAGATTTGCTCTTTTCGCTTGGTCGCAATCAAAAAAACCCAGCTAAAAATTTTAGCAATTTTGCCAGCAAAATTTATATAAAACCGGCAAATAATTTAGCCGATTCTTTAGCTAAAAATATTATCGCCTTTATTGTCAAATTCCCTGAATTGGCAAAGTTTCGCGATGAAGATTTTGATGTGCATGAATTGCATTTTACCAACGATAATCTCACTCATTTAAAAGAGTTAATAATTGATAAAATTGACGAAGGTGAAATAAATTTGCTTTCCGCCCTTGAAAATCCTGATTTTCATAATGATATATCCGATATCAAAAATATCCTTGCAAGGCTTGGCACAAGTGATTTAGACTCTGCTTTAATTAAATTTCGCGTTCTACTTCTAAGAGATTTGTTACTTCAGGTAGATCTGCAATATAAAGATTCTTTAAGCCGAATCGACGAGATTGAAGCTCATCAAACCATTTTTGATTACAGAACTTCTCTGGAACATAAAATTTTATCTTTGGAAAAAGAAATAACTTAACAAAACTTGAGGCACTATGGTAGCTAAGAAAAAACCAGTAAAAAAATTACCTGCTAAAAAAGTGGTTGTAAAAAAGCCGATAAAAAAAGAGGTTAAAAAAGAGGTTAAAAAAACCGTAAAGCCAGTAAAAATGCTTAAAAAAGCTGCTATTAAAGTGGTTAAGAAGGTTAAAGTTGTAGAGCCAAAAAAGAAGATTAAACCAGCTGAAAAATCTAAAAAAATTGAAAAAAAATCTGTGAAAAAGGTGGTAAAAAAATCAGTTAAACCTGAGAAAAAAGTTAAAGCCGCAAAACCAGTTAAAATTAAAAAAGCGCCGAAAGCAAAAAAAGAGCCAAAGCCAAAAAAAGAAAAGAAAGTTAAACTTGCAGTTAACGACAGAACTGGCGCACTTGCAGAGCGTTTCCAATTAATTCAGGATGTTCGTAGCGCTCTTTTGAAAAAAGATGATGATGGCAAAAAATTATCCAATGATTTAGCTGAAAAATTAAAAAAACTTTTAGCACTTGGAAAAACCCAAGGCTTTTTGACTCACGAACAAATCAATGAAAATATCGACGCCGATATTGATCCGCGTAAGCTTGATCGTATTCTTGATATTTTAACTGAGTTCAAAATTCAGATCGTCGAAAAAGAAGATGATCTCGACAAATTAACTGAAGATGGTTTGGCAGCGAAAGACGAAGAAAAAAGCCAAAAGCGTTCGGAAGATTCGGTAAAAACCTATCTCAAATCAATGAGTACGGTGAAACTTCTTACTCGCGAAGATGAAGTTGCAATCGCGATGCGCATTGAAGAAGGTCGCAATAAAACTGTAAAATCTCTCTATCAAAGTCCAATTATCATGCGCCACTTTATTGAGTGGTATAATGGATTGGCGAACGGAACTATCTTGCTTCGCGACATCATCAGAATTGATGAAACTTACAATTCTGAATTAGAAGAAATTATTAAAAATAACGACGCTCAAGCCGCTGAAGAAGCTGCGGCGCAACCAACTGGCGAAGAAGATTTAACTGCAATTATTAACGATCAAGTTGATGCTTCAGCTGAACCGGCGGAAGAATCTTTATTTGAAGATGAAGAGTTGGAAGAAATCGATGAAAGCGTGGTTTCTTTCGTTTCGATGGAGCGCATTTTGATGCCGAAAATGTTGGATTTATTCCAGAAAATTTCGCATATCTGCCAAAAAATTCTCGATAAATCAGACAGCAAAACTTACGAAGAAATTAAAACCGACAAAGACATCAACAAATTAAAAGCTGATTTTGAAAAACTTTCACTAGAAGTAAGTTTCAATGATTCCCTAATCAAAGCTCTTGTTGACCAGCTTTATGAAGCACAACAAAAACTTATTGCCATCGAGCTTGATTTGCTAAAAACCGCAATGTCTTACGGAATCGACAAAATTGATTATTTAAAACAATATCCCGGAATTGAAGAAGGTGAAAAATGGCTGAAAAAAATCAGTGAATTAAAAGATAAAAAATGGCAGGCTTTTTCTTCACAAAGTGTCGAAAAAATTCGTGAAACTCAAACTAAAATCGGCAAATTCACCAGAATTATGGGACTTGCGATCGCTGATTTCAAAGTCTTGATTAACATTTTGCGCCGCAGCCAAGAAGAAGAATTAAAAGCTAAAAAAGAAATGATTGAAGCCAACTTGCGTTTGGTGGTTTCGATTGCAAAAAAATATACCAATCGCGGTTTACAATTCCTTGATTTGATTCAGGAAGGCAATATTGGCTTGATGCGCGCCGTTGATAAATTTGAATATCGCAGAGGTTACAAATTCTCAACTTACGCCACTTGGTGGATTCGCCAAGCCATTACCCGCGCAATTGCCGATCAATCTCGCACGATCAGAATTCCAATTCACATGGTGGAAACAATTAACAAAATTGTTAAAACTTCGCGTCAATTAACTCAAGAATTGGGTCGCACGCCCGACGCGCAAGAAATTGCCGACAAACTTTTAATGCCAGTTGATAAAGTTAGAAAAGTTTTAAGAACTTCAAAAGATCCCGTGAGTTTAGAATCTCCAGTTTCGGGCGATGATGAAGACAGCGTTCTAGGTGATTTCATCGAAGATAAAACCGCAGTTTTGCCTTTTGACGCCGCTTCGCATTCAAAGTTAAAAGAAGTTACAGCCCAAATGCTTTCTTCCCTAACTCCGCGCGAAGAACGCGTGCTTAGAATGCGCTTTGGCATTGGCATGGTGACGGATCACACTTTGGAAGAAGTTGGTAAACAATTTTCAGTTACAAGAGAAAGAATTCGTCAAATTGAAGCGAAGGCTTTGAAGAAATTACAACATCCAAAAAGAGCGAAATTGTTGAAAAGCTTTTTGAACGACGTTTAGAAATCGAAAAAAAACGGCAAATAAAAACCCCGTAGTCATGCTTTAGCCTGTCGAAGCATGATTCGCCTCGAACCCTATAATCATGCTTCGACAAGCTCAGCATGACTATGAGTTAATTTAAAAATTTTGAGAAACGTCTTTTTTTAATTATACCCAAGCAGGACTTGCGTAGGACGGCGTTTACAAACCCCGTCCCGCTTAAGGCATAATTAAAAAAATTTAAGTTTTGATGAATATTAGGACGGGATTACAAATTCCGTTCTGCTCAAGGGAATATGTATAAAGTAAAAATTTTTGAAAAAAATTATTCTGTGAAAAGCATTAATCAAAAAAAATGGAATAGAATAAAAAATATCATTATTATTGCTGCGGTGCTTTATGCCGCCTCTAGCTGCAGCAAATTTAAGATATATAACGATGACAAATTTCTCAAATACGCCAACTACTCTTATTGCGGTCTGAAGAAATGCAAAGATTTTTATGAGAAATCCAATCCCAACGAAAAAATTGAAGTAAAGATTGTTCGTCCAGAAAATGGTAATCAACTAATGTTAAATATTGCCTCAATTGAAGGTTGAGTAATTGCTGGCTCTGATTACTACGATGTGAAAGATTATGAAGAAGATTTGGTTCTTTCCGAAGAGCAACTTAAAAAAATAGCAAAAGAAAATAATTCCACATTTGTGCTTTATCAGATATTCGATACAGAGTATGAAGAAAAGTATAGCAAAGCACTAAGAAGATACGCACCAGCGCGCCAAGTTGGCTGGCATCGTTATCACTCCATAACGCTTTTTGTTGATAAAAAAAATCTCGAAATATGTCCTAAAATTGACATTTGGAAATCGTGAGAAGAAAACAATAATTTTATCAAAAAGGGACATTCGAGAACGTCCCCGCCCAGGGCTGGATTTGTAATCCCATCCTAACGTTCATGTCGTGTTTAATTAGGCTGAATATGTGGAATTTACAAATCCATTCCAGCTAATGTTTTGTTGCAGAGTCTTTGTTTACAACATCTTCGCCATAAAATAATTATCGATAAAATCACCTTCGCGGTTTAATAGTTTTTTTCTAATTCCCTCAACTTCAAACCCGAATTTTTTGTAAAAAGAAATGGCGCGGATATTGTCAACTTCAACGCCGAGTTCGATTTTTCTGAAGCCTTCTTTTTTTAAACTATCAATTATTTCGCTGAAGAAAATTGTGCCTAAACCCTTGCTTTTCAAGGATTGGTTGATTGCCAATTTATCAATATAAGCAATGTGTTTTATGCGATAAGTGCCTTTGGTAATTACCGCCAGTCCCAAAATTTCTAAATCTTTTTTCCACAAATTTAAACGCGGAAAAATATCGAGCCAAATTTCTTGAAACTCAATTTTTTCTAGCACCGGATAATTCATGAACATATTAACATCCTCGTGCATAAGAATGTCGTAGACTTGGTCGAAATCTTGTTTTGTTGCGCGCTCTAAAGTAATTTGCATTACTTGCGCAACCTTTTAAATCCCGCTTCTAGATCATCTTTTAAATCTCGAATATCTTCCAAACCAACATTGATTCTCAAGCAAGTTTTATTGCTATAAGCCCATTTCGTAATTGAACGGACACCGCTTGGATCAATTGGCAGAATTAATGATTCGTAGCCGCCCCAAGAATATCCCATTGCGTAATAATGAAGTTTGTCAACCATACGCGCCAATGATTCGTTGGAATATTTGCGATCTAAAATGATGGTGAATAATCCCGCTGCTCCTGTAAAATCGCGCTTCCAAAGCTTATGACTTTCATCTGATTCCAAAGCTGGGTATAAAACTTTTTCTACTTCCGGTCTTGCTTCAAGCCATTGTGCCAATTCCAACGCCGATTTAAAGCAATGATCCATACGGATTTTTGTAGTTCTCATGCCGCGCTGAACCATGTAAGAAGAAAATGGAGCTGCAGTTACAGCCATATATCTAAAGGCTTCGTACATTACGCGAAAATGTTTTTCCTGAACTGTAATTGCACCCATCATCGTATCGGAATGACCATTAATATACTTAGTTAATGCAGTTACAACCACGTCAGCACCGTGCTCGAGAGGTTTAAAATAAATTCCACTAGCCCAAGAATTGTCAATAATAGTTACAACTCCCATTTTTTTGGCAACTTTGCAAATTGCTGGAACATCTTGAATCTCAAAACTCAATGATCCGGGGCTTTCAAGGAAAATTACTTTGGTGTTTTTCTTGATTAGTTTTTTGATATCTTCACCAATTTTTGGATCGTAATAAGTGGTTTCAATTCCAAGTTTTTTCAAAAATTTATCAGCAAAACTACGAGTTGGCGAATAAACATTATCCACTAAAAGCATGTGATCGCCCTGCTTTAAAAATGCTACAAGCGCAGTGTTAATTGCCGCAGCGCCTGAAGAAGTTACGAAAGAATTGTAACCGCCATCAATTTCAGCAATGGCTTTTTCTAATGCAAAATTAGTTTGAGTTCCATAACGACCGTATTTCAATTCATATGGTTCAACCAAATCATTGTTGGAATAGCCGCGTTCAGCGTAGATTAAATCTTTCAACGTTGGAAAAACGATTGTTGAAGATTGATAAATCGGCGGATTAACCATCCATCCTTGCTCTTTTGGATCACGTCCCGCATGTACGATGCGGGTTGCTTCATGCATTTTTTTATCCATTTTTACCTCAACAAATTGTCAGTGGAAAGAAGTGGTCCTAATTTTTTTCCCGCCAGAATATGCACATGAAAATGTGGCACAGTTTGGTGTGAATCAGAACCAATATTAGAAATTAAACGAAAGCCTGTTTTATCAACTCCAACTAAGGCGGCAATTTCGCCGACCTTTTTAAAAAAGTAAGAAATATCTTCAGGATTTGCGGTCGAAACAAAAGACTGAAAATCAGAATATTCGCCTTTGGGAATTACCAAAATATGAATTGGCGAGGCTTTGGAAATATCGTTAAAAGCCAAAATTTTTTCATCTTCATAAATTTTTTGCGATGGAATTTCACCGCGAATAATTTTGGCAAAAATATTATTTTTTTCGTAAGCCATATTTGTGAAGATTTATTTTAAAAACTGATTGAAAAAGTCGATTTTTAAGAACGAAAAAATTATTGCGAATGCAGCGATTTAGTCGCTGCGCAGCAATTCGAAATTTACCAAATTCGACAAGGTCGAATTTGATTTATTACATTATTTCACTCTTTCAACATCAGCCGCAACGCGAACTTTAAACATCGCATCTGGATCCTGAACTTTGCCATCGCGACCAGCGCCTTTTTTAAGTTTATCAACCAGTTCCATGCCTTTAATTACACGACCCCAAACTGTATATTGATTATCCAAAAATCTTGAATCTTTGGTTACAATAAAAAATTGGCTATTTCCACTATCAGGATTTGCGGCGCGAGCCATTGAAACTGCACCACGAATATGAGGTTCATCAGAAAATTCTGCTTTCAGATCAGGCAATTTGCTGCCGCCCATTCCAGTTCCTGTGGGATCGCCAGTTTGTGCCATAAAGCCATCAATTACGCGGTGAAATACAATTCCATCGTAAAATTTTTGACGGGTTAAAGCTTTAATTCTTTCCACATGTTTTGGAGCAATTTTTGGCAACATCTCAATTACAATGCGACCCGATTTAAGATCGATATAAAGAATATTTTCCAAATCCTGAGTGGCTTTTGGTGCTGCTGACGCTTGATTCATAACAGAAAAAAATAAAGTTAAAAAAGTAAAAATATTAAAAAGTTTTTTCATAAAATACGAAATGGAGTTTAGAAAAATTGATTTGTCGTGCGGATTAAAAGTTTTTAGGTAGGTGAAAGAAATTTTTCAAGCTAGAGATTTTCTCAAAAAAAATCACTTATAAAAAAAGCTCGATAAACCAAAAATTGCTCTTGAGTCTTCGTTTCGTATTTTTAATTTCCGAAATCTGTTCACATATTATTTCCGCACTTATAGTTTTTCCCATACAGAAGCATCATTCATTTTTAATAAAAATTATCATCAACAATTTTAAGAGGTTATTCAATGTCTATTAATAAAGTGATTTTGGTCGGTAACGTTGGTCAAGATCCTGAAATTCGCACAACTCAAGACGGTCGCGAAATCGTCAACTTCTCCCTTGCCACATCTGAAAGCTGGAAAGACAAAGCTACCGGTGAAAAAAGAGATAAAACTGAATGGCATCGCGTCGTAATTTTTTCTCAAGGTTTAGTAAATATCGTTAAAAGTTACGTTAAAAAAGGTTCAAAACTTTACATTGAAGGTTCGCTTCAAACCAGAAAATGGACTGATAACCAAGGTATCGAAAAATTTACAACTGAAATTGCTTTACAAAATTTCAACTCAACTTTGCAAATTCTAGATACTAGAGATCGTCAACCATCCGCAGATTCTTACTCTTCCAGCTCATCTTCAAAGCGTAATGACGTTTCAATTGAAGAAAATGATGATGAAATTCCGTTTTAAAATTAAATTCAAACAAGTTTGAATTTAGGGAATATTGAATTGCTACTTAGACAAGTAAATTCCTGAATTCGCAATTAGTATTTTTTGGGTTATTATCCCTTAAGACACAATAGACGTCACCCCGAGCTTGTCGAAGGGTGATTCAAGGCTTCGATCTTAGAATCACCCTTCGACAAGCTCAGGGTGACATCGAGTTTTTTTGTGAATCAAGGGATAATCACCATTTTTTGACAGAAAAAAAATTTTGATTTGAAAAATTTTTAGTTTAGAAAGTTTTAGCGCATCTGACGCAAGTCGGGTGCGCTAATTTTTTTGGTGAGAATATTTATAATCTTTTATAATCACCCCCCATCCCCTAAATAGGGGAGGTCACGCATGCGCGATGACGGAGTACCCCGAACAAACTATTTTGAGTTCAAAAATTCGAATTAAATCTTACTTTCATGCCTACAGTTACAATTAACGGTAAAACTACTTCGGTTCCTGAAGGAATTACAATTATCCAAGCATGCGAAATTGCTGATGTTGAAATTCCGCGTTTTTGCTATCACGAAAGATTAGCCATCGCTGGAAATTGCCGCATGTGTTTGGTGGAAGTTGAAGGCATGCCGCCAAAGCCTGTGGCGTCTTGCGCCATGCCGGTTACTGAGGGAATGAAAGTTCATACTGACACTCCAATGGTGAAAAAAGCCCGTGAAGGCGTGATGGAATTTTTACTAGCCAATCATCCACTTGATTGCCCAATTTGTGATCAAGGTGGCGAGTGTGATTTGCAAGATCAAGCTTATCAATATGGATCTGGAAAAAGTGAATATCACGAACATAAACGCGCAGTAAAAGAAAAAAATATGGGTCCTTTGGTTAAGACTCAAATGACCCGTTGCATTCAATGTACGCGCTGCATACGCTTTATTGAAGATGTAGCCGGAACCGTGGAAATTGGTGCTGTAAATCGTGGCGAAGGAATGGAAATTACCACTTATTTAGAACAAAATTTAAAATCAGAATTATCAGGAAATATTATCGATCTTTGCCCAGTTGGCGCTTTAACTTCTAAGCCTTACGCTTTTAAAGCCAGAAGTTGGGAATTAAGAAAAGTCGAATCGATCGACATCATGGATGCGGTTGGAAGCAATATCCGCATTGATTCGCGCGGTGTTGAAGTTATGAGAATTTTGCCTCGTTTGAACGAAGAAATTAACGAAGAATGGATTTCCGACAAAACCCGTTTCTGCTATGACGGCTTGAAATATCAGCGTTTAGACAAACCTTACGTTAGCCAAAATGGCAAACTAGTTGAAGCAGATTTTGATACAGCTTATGGCACAATTATTGATAAAATAAAAAGCCTTAAAGCCAGCGAAATCGGGGCTTTAACTGGCCAACTTTCGGCTTCAGAAGAAATTTTTGCTCTTAAAAAATTGCTCGAAAAATTAAATATTTCCAATTTCGATTGCCGTTTAAAAAATGAAAAAATCGATGCCAAAGATCGCGCTTCTTATCTTTTCAACACAACAATTGCTGGCATCGAATCAGCAGATGTTTGTTTATTGATCGGCGCTAATCCAAGAAAAGACGCGCCAATTTTAAATAGCCGAATCAGAAAAAGATTTTTATCCAAAAAATTGCAAGTTGCGACAATCGGTTGCAACCCGGATTTAACCTACGCGCATCAATATTTAGGTGATGAAGTTGCAGTTTTAAAAGATATTCTTGATGGAAAATCTGAGTTTTGTGAAATTTTAAACAAAGCCGAAAAACCAATGCTGATATTGGGTCACGATATGGTTAGCAACAAAGATGGTGATTTAATTTTGACTTACGCCAAAAAAATCGCTGAAAAATTTAACCTGATTCAAGATGGCTGGAATGGATTTAATTTTCTTTCTAAATCTACTGGCTTGTTAAATGGCTTGGAACTTCGATTTACAAGCACTTCAAGCGTTTTAGAAATCATGAAAAAAGCTGAGTCTTCTGAAATTAAAATGGTGATTTTGCATTCAGTTGATGATGATTTGGATTTCGATAAATTGAAAAACACTTTCGTGGTTTATATCGGATCTCACGGCGACAAAGGCGCGCACGTTGCAAACGTAATTTTACCAGCCGCAGCTTACAGCGAAAAAGATGCAATTTATGTAAATCTTGAAGGTCGACCACAAAGCACGTCTCACGCCGCTTTTGCGCCAGGAAAAGCCAAAGAAGATTGGCAAATTTTTGTAGAATTAGCCACAAAACTTGAAATTGATTTGGGCTTTAAAAATCTTGTTCAACTTAGAGAGTCAATGTTTGCCGAGTTTTCAATTTTTAAAAACTTAGAAAAAATTTCTAAAACATCTTGGCAAAAATCTGAAGAAATTAGAGGTGAATTTTTACAACAAAAACTGCAAACCCAAGATTTTGATTTTTATTTAACCAATCCAATCGCTAGATCATCGCGCACTTTGAATAAATGTAGCATTGAGTTAAAAATTTAATTTATGATCAATTCTGCATATGAAGGATTGGAAAATACTCCCGAGAAAAACTTAAAAGATCAATATTGGCAAATTGCCCGAACTTTAATTTCTGTGGCAACTTACGTTGCTCCATTATTTTTTCTTGATGAACGTCGAAAAAAATTTGACGGCAATAGTGAAAAAGATGTTATCGCAACTTTTTTGTTCTGTGCCTCAATGCTTACAAATGCTTATGAGGTTATTTCAAGCTCTCTCGAATCTTGCAAATCGCGCAATAGCAACATCAAAAGTGATGAAAATTCACTGGCAGAAAGTTTCTCCGACTTAGAATCAGACAAACAAACCTTGCTTCAAAATTCTTCTTCTTGCTTCGAACCAATTCAGCTTCTTGAATATTGCCGAAACGGTCTTGGATATTGTGTTTTACCCGTTGCAACTATTGGACAATCCGCTGCTGTAGCTGCTCAAATTCTCAATCCAAGCCAAGAAATTATTGAAATGACTAATCTTGCAATCCAAGTTTTTTCGGTAGTCGGCTTGCCTTCATCTTCTTTATTCACAGCGATAGATTTAAAAATTCAGGAGCACATCAAAAATAAAAAAAACCCTGATGATGAGGCACAACAACAAGAAAATCAAAAAGGCTTAATAAATTGCAACAGCGTAAGTATATTTTTAAACACTGCTGCTGCCATTGCTTCGGTGGCGCTAATAATGACAATGAATAAAGAAAATGAGTTAGCAAATACCTCTATTATCACGGCTTTTACAACATTGGCAAAACTTAGCGCTTGTTATTCAAAAAACCAAATGCTGCCGCAAGAAGCACAAATTGCGGAATCTGCCTATACTTTTGCAATGGCGATAACCGCCAGCATCGCCTCTTCAATTCCTTTTTTTAGCAATAGCGATATTAAACCAATTGCAATTATGTCAGCGGTTGACATGGCCTTAAGCGGTTTAAGGCCAACGGTTGATATTTATACTGCCAAAAAAGTTGCCGAAGAAAAGCCGTTGCCAAGTTTCTCGTTCAAAAATTTAAAAAAAATGAAAGATCCCCTAGATCTAGATCATTTTTTATTTAAAGAAATTGAAACAGATGAAAAAAAACCTACTACAAACCCACTTCAAAGAATTGAAACAGATGAAAAAAAACCTACTACAAACCCACTTCAAAGATAAGAACCTGTTTATAGAAAATTTAGTTGCAAAAAAATTCCATCTTACTAGTTTGCGCCACTCCTCAAAGTCGGCTAAGTGTCATTTAAGTTAAAACCAAAAAAACAAATGTTAAAAATTCGTCTTTCTCGCGGTGGAAGAAAAAAACTTCCTTACTATCGCATTCTTGTTACTAACGCTACTTCACCTAGAGACTCTAAGTTCTTAGAGAAAATTGGAACTTATAATCCACTTCTAGCTGATGAAAAAGAAAACCGCATCACCGTAGATAAAGAACGCGCCGAACATTGGCTTTCAGTTGGTGCACAACCAACCCAAAAAGTTGCAAAATTTTTGTTAAGCCTTGGTGTTAAAGGTGCTGAAAAATTTGCTCCCAACTTCAAGCCAAAAAACAAAGGCGAAGGTCTTAAGAAAAAAGCTTTAGCTCGCGTTGCTAAAGAAAAAGAAGCTGCCGCCGCAGCAGCTGCCGCTGCTGCTGAAGCTTTAAAAGCTGAAGAAACTACTGCATAATTAGTTTTTCCTAGTTCAAAAGACTCAAGGAAAACGAGCCCTCCGGCTTAAAGTCGGAGGGCTTTATTTTTTTCTTTTCCTCATGTTTTCTATTCCCAAGCAGTTGCTGATTGCCACCAATAATAAAGGTAAATTTTTTGAGATCGAATCTCTTTTAAATCAAATCAACATTAAAGCCGTTCCTACTTTTCAATTTAATATTGAAGAACCAGAAGAAACTGGCAAAACATTCGCCGAAAATTCCCTGCTTAAGGCGCGATATTACGGCTCTAAAACAGGTTTAATGGCATTAGCTGATGATTCAGGATTATGCGTTGACGCAATCAATGGCGAACCCGGAATTTATTCAGCGCGCTTTGCCAAAAATGAGCGCGGCGAAAGTGATTTTAATTTTGCTTTTGAAAAAATTTCTGCTGCCATAAAAAATAATAATTACGCAGCGCATTTCATTTGCAATTTGGCTCTTTTTGATCCGAAAACCAATTTTGAAATTTCTTTTGAAGGTCGCGTTGACGGCAATTTAACTTTCCCAGCACTCGGAAATAAAGGCTTTGGCTATGATCCGATTTTCATAAAAAATGGCATGAATCAAACTTTTGGCGAAATTGATCCTGAAGAAAAAGACCAAATTTCACACCGCGCTGATGCATTTTTAAAGCTGGTAAATTGGTTAAAAAATTCTGGCTTGTAAAAGCGCTTATCTAAATTATGTAAGTATGAATATGCGTTAGATCCTGAAACAAGTTCAGGATGACGATATTGGAAGATTGATCCTAAAAACAAACTCCTTCATCCCGAACTTGTTTTGGAATGACGACATTGAAAAATTGATCCTAAAAACAAACTCCTTCATCCCGAACTTGTTTTGGGATCTAACCTCACAATTAAATAATTATTACTAATGAGCAAAAGAGATTATTACGAAATTCTTGGTGTTTCGCGCAATGCTTCAGCTGATGAAATAAAAAAATCTTACCGCAAATTAGCGATGCAATTTCATCCAGATCGCAATCCCGGCAATAAAGAAGCGGAAGCCAAATTCAAAGAAGCAACCGAAGCTTATGAAGTTTTAAAAGACGATCAAAAAAAATCTGCTTACGATCAATTCGGTCATGATGCATTTTCACAAGGTGGGGGCGGAAGTCGTGGTGGAAATGGCGGCGGAGCCGGAATGGGCGATTTTGATTTCAACGATATTTTCAGCAATTTCTCCGATATTTTTGGCGATTTTGGCGGCGGCAGACAAACCAAAAAAAGAAGCGCGGCGCAGCGCGGCAGCGACATTCGTTATAATTTAGAAATTTCTTTAGAAGAAGCATTTCGCGGCGTAACCGAAAAAATTTCCTTTTCAATTCCTTGTTCCTGCGAAGCCTGCAAAGGAACTGGCGCCCAAAATGGTGAAAAACCAGCAGATTGTCCAACTTGCAAAGGCAGCGGAAAAATTCGTGCTCAACAAGGATTTTTTGTGGTTGAACGCGCTTGCACAACTTGCGCCGGAGCTGGTCAAATTATTAAAAATCCCTGCAAAGTTTGTCATGGTCAAGGTCGCGTCAATAAAGACAAAACTTTAGCCGTAAAAATTCCCGCTGGCGTTGAAGAAGGCAACAGAATTCGTTTAACTGGCGAAGGCGAAGCTGGCGCGCGCGGCGGTCCGGCGGGCGATTTATATGTTTATATTTCAATTCGCAAACACCAATTTTTTAACCGAAAAGGTGATGATGTACATTTTGAAATTCCACTTAAATTCACAACAGCGGCGCTTGGCGGAGCGATTGAAATTCCAACGATTGACGGCGCAAAAGCAAGTTTGAAAATTCCCGAAGGCTCGCAAAATGGCGACCAATTTCGTTTAAAATCGAAAGGAATGAGTGTGATTAATTCAGGCGGCCGAAGAGGCGATATGTATGTTAAAATTAACATTGAAACACCGGTGAAATTATCATCCGAAGAAAGAGAATTGCTGACGAAACTTGATCAATTGATGAATAAAAAAACAACAAGCAATCCAAAATCGGAAAGTTTTTTTAAGAAGGTTGGTGATTTGTTTTCTTAATTTGCCCGCGATGAATTCAAACTAGCATCTCGAAGGCGCGCTGAAGCGCCCTAGCGCTGGACGGAGTTTGTAACCCCGTTCAATTATTCATGTTTTACACCAACCACTGATTTAGCTTTATCTTTCAAACATTTAATTTTCTTTTGATTCCTCTTTGTAAAACTTTGAAATTTTTCAAATAAACTTTTTATCATATTCAATCCTCAAAATTACTTTCTAAATATTTTGCCGCAAACTCATAATCCATATCACTATCATTTCTCTCCTTGAAGTAGATTTCCAAAAATTCCACCTCAAATTTTTCAGGATAAAAAGCGTAGATGATTCTAATGCCACTCCTATTTCCCTTGCCTTTCAGTGCTTTGCAGGAAAATTTTTTAAGTTTATAAATTTGAACTGTTTTTTTATCGAACTTCGGAACCAGCCAAACTGATTCATTATTTATTCCAGAAATATGAAAAGCCTCTATAGCATATTTCTTGGCAATTTCTAAATCCTCCCCAAGGCTGCGATATTTTTTGATTAGCTTTTTAAGCTGCTTTTCAAATCTATCGTGACAGCGATATTTAATCTTTTTCATAAGTTCGAACTGAGGTTTCTTTAGTGCGGTAAAAAACGGCTTCGTAAGGAATGTCTTTGCCTATTGCGGTTGAAATCCATGGAATATCTTGATGCGAAAAAGCAGAGAGCTCTTTAGCGGTTTTATGACCAAGTCTTGCTATTTCCTCATCTATATGTTGCAGCTCACGGCCGCTGAAAACTGATAAATCGGGATTTTTTGCCGAGAGATATGCCTTCTGATCTTTATCATAAAATTTTCTTACAACTTCTTCTATCTGTCCATCTTCTATCATTTCTTTTATTATTTTAGAAAACTCGCGTGGAGTTGGGCCAAAATGATTTTTTATATAAGTGGCGCCAATTAGCTGCTCTTCATATTTTTCGTAATAATCAAAATCACAAAAATATAAAATCTTGTAAAGCACGGTTTGACCAACATTTGGCAATGCTCCAATTTTTTGCGTGATGTAGATTAATGCATTTTTAAACTTATCGACATTTTCTGCGGGAACACTGATTCGCTCTTTTTCTTCTTTATTTACCTTAGAAGATTTTTTCTTGAGCACGACCTCAACTTCGGAAGTTTCGCCAAAAATTTCCGTAACACTAATACCAAGATTCATTGCCAATTTATCAGCCTCAGACATTCTAATTTCTCTTTCTCCAGAAAGTATTTTGATTACCGTAGGACGAGAAACTTCAATTATTCTAGCTAGCTCAGATTGTGAGATTTGATGCCTATCTATAAGGTCTTTAAATTTATTGCTCATATATAATCATGGTTGAAAAATTTTATTTTTTAGAAAGTTTTGTGACTTACTTTACAAGTTGTAAATATTCTTATCAAGATAGATGTAAATAATATTTACAAATAAAATTATAACTTAAATTAAATCTTCACCACAAATCCCGAGCCACGTTGCCTTTCCGAATCTGATTTTAACTGCCCGCAAGCTGCTAAAACATCATCGCCGCGCGGGTGGCATCGATTAGGAGATTTATTGGTTTTACAATATCGCTTAAAGCCTCTTCCTGCATGCCTTCAGACACATCAAGCTTATCGAACTCTTTGATCAACTTTGGATAAGAAACATCAAGATCTAAACAGATTTCCGAGATTGTTCTTCGGCTCCAGAGCCACTGATTGTAGGCTTTTAAATAGTTTTTTTAGATGATTACCTCGGATTGTCCATCGGTAATTACATGAGGTGCATCTGTAAGCTTGTTTACCTCTTTTTTTACCATCTTTTCTAACAGATTTTAGCCGACATTTTAGACAGATTTTTGTTCATGATTTTTTATCAAAAACTAGCAATTTCTATTTCTGAAAAATAGAAAAATCTTGCAAATGACTGAGAGGCTTGGGCGAAAGCAAGAAAAAAACCACCCATTTTTTTAATTATGCCAGCATGACTAACACCAAGTTGCATTCAAAGCGTGAAAATCTTTACTAATTTTTATTCTCTCAAAAAACCAAGCTCAAAAACTTGTGGTCGTAATTTATCTGATAATTTCTCGTAGCACTTTTTAAATTCATCGAAACTAACTGGCGCAAAATCTCCGCTCGAATTGCGAGCCTCGAGAGCTTTTCTGATTTGATACCAACCAACATCGGCGCGATTTAGTTTTAACTCATCGCGAACTTGATAAATATCGGTTGTCGAAAAATAAGCTTTCCATAATTCGCGACCAGCGTTGAGAACTAATTGGGCTTCTGAAGAAAGTTTTTTGTCCGCCAAATATTGCACCATAAAATCAGATTCAAAACGCTCCGACGCACCAACTTCAGATTCGCTAAACGGAATGAAGTGATTAACAATTGACCATTTTTTGTTGTTCCATTCAAGATTGTCAGCGCTGGCGGTTAAATTGCTGCCGCTGAATAACATCCAAATCAAACAATCATTTTTAAATTCGTCAGAAAGTTCGGCGGTTGGTTGCAAAAATTGGTCGCGGTCGTTTAACCAAGTTGGTTTGATTAGACGACGGACGGAGAAAATGATGGCGGCTTGTTCAAGGTTTTGAGGATTAACGAAAAAGCCACCCTTGTGACCAATTCCATGAACAGAAGAAAACAATGCGGTTTGAACTGCGTTTTGTAAATCATTACTATCTGATAACATGTGCCCAATAGCGCCTTCAGACCAAAGGGTGTTGGTAGTTTTTGCAGTAGAAGGTGTGGTAGAATTTTTTAGCGGAATGATACTCTTTTTATTAGTCTTTGGGCGAAAAATCCAAGCACTCAAAAAAGTATTGCTAGGTAAATTGTAAAAATTTTTTGCACCAATTGGCCGCGCTTTTTTATCTAAAATATCAACAATGATTTTTGCAATCACGGCTTCTTCCCTAGATTCTCGATCAGTCTTCCAAATTAAAAACCCAATCGGAAAATCTCCTTTTATTCCGTCAAATGCTTTACTGTGAACGATAAAACCGCCTAAATACCGAGCATTCCAAACAGTTCTAAATCTTTCAAAATTAGAGGCGTTAACATATTTTAGCGTGCTGAACATTGCCAGTGTGGCGGTTGGAATTTCTTTATAAATGCGCGCGACAAATTGCGTAAAAAGCTCGTTACTCGCCTTTCCATATTCAGCCATCGCAGTTTTGGCAAATTTACTTTTCGCTACGCCAGCTTTATTTCCAGCGCTAAATCCTTCGCCAGATTCCGCATAAGGCGGATTGATTAAAACCAAAATCTTTTTTCCTTCCGCAATCGCTTTGCGTAATTCTTGCGGAACTTTGTTCGTCAAATTGTAATCAATTTCGCCATCATCGGTAATGTCGTCATTCAAATAATCATATTGAAACCGCTGCGCCGCAACGCAGGTTTTGGTTGCTTTCATAACGTCAATATCGGCTTTGTCCAAAGTGCTCATAAAAATATTGCGCGGGTTGGAGTGTTTTACCTCTAAGTTTCCAACGCCGCAGCACATGTCCCAAACAATGTAATCTTTTTGCCAGTTTTTGCCCAAAGTTTCGCTTAATTTGTCATAAGCTTTATCAACCACGGCAAGCGGCGTGTAATATGCGCCTTTAAAACTGCGCTCATCAAGCGCAATTAAGCTGTCGCGGCGCTCGAGTAAATAATTGCGATATTCAGCTTTTGGCGGTTTGTGGTAAATTGCCCAAAATTGGCGATAACCTTCTTTGCTGCCTAATTCGTATAATTCGCCGCCCAAACTAAAACTTGGCGAATTATCTTTGTGCAATAATGCGGCGGGTAAATTGGCGTGAGTTGATGAAGTGCCGTCGTGCATGATGTCGGCAAAAAATAGCAGCGCGTAATTTTCTTCCGCAACGCCTTTAATTTCGCGACCGATCATTTCGACCCATTTATCGAATACTTGTTTGAGATTATCTGGCGTGATTTGCGTGCGAATAATATCGCCCGATTTAATCGCGGCCTTGACGGTGCTGATAAATTCGTCTTCGTGAGTTGAAAGTTTGAAGGACACGAAATGCGTTCCGATATGGGCTGATACTTCATCTAACGCTTCTTTGGGGTATGTGTATTTGTTGGCTGATTCATTCCATTCTGCGGTTCTTTTCTTCAGAAATGCCGATACATCTTCTAGTGCTTTTTTATCGAATTGGCTGGCAGACTTTCCCCATTTGATAGTTTTTTTCTTCAAAAATGGCAATACATCTGAGGTCTTCATCAGCGCGGCTTTTTCAGTATCAATCACAGCTAAAAATGGTGGAATTTTTTCGCCAACATCTAGGTTATTTTGAACATAATGCAGCAATTGCGTGAACATTGCGTAGCTTGATGTTTGGCTTTTATGTTTTGCTTCAAACCAAATTTCATCGGTGCGAATATCGATTAAACCTTTGTTGTAACGCTTTAATCCCAAAGCTTTGATGTAAATGTCTTTAACGTCTTCTTCGGTTTTGGCGAGTTTGAGATTGTTATATAAATTGGATGTCGTCATTTTTTTACTTAAATTAAATCTTAACCACCAATCCCGAGCCGCGCTGCCTTTCTGAATCTGATTTTAATTGCCCGCAAGCTGCCAAAACATCATCGCCGCGCGTTTTTCTAATTGGCGCAATTAAGTCCGAATTTTTTAGAATTTGCTGAAATTTCAGAATTTGTTCAATGTCGCTGCGACCATATTCGCAGCCGTCCCACGGATTAAAAGGAATCAAATTTATTTTTACGTTCACATTGGCGCGGTTGATTAAATTAATTAATTCGCGCGCGTGTAAATCTTGGTCATTTACGCCTTTTAACATCACATATTCAAAAGTGATTTTCTGGTTCGGATTTTTGTTATTATAAGTTTTGCAAGCTGCCAATAATTCTTGCAGCGGATATTTTTTATTAATCGCCATAATATCGGTGCGCAGCTTGTCGTTTGTAGCATGCAACGAAATTGCCAAATTGGTTTTTAATTCATCGGCGCAACGTAAAATTTCGGGTACCAAACCTGATGTTGAAATGGTGATTTTGCGCGCCGAAATGTCGAGACCATCAAGATCATTTAAAATTTTCACCGATTGCGCCACATTTTCATAATTAAAAAATGGCTCGCCCATGCCCATGTAGACTATGTTGGTGAGTTTGCGGTTATTTTTATCCCAATCTCCGATCAAATCTTTGGCGATTAAAATTTGAGCAACAATTTCGTGAAATTCTAAATTTCTAACCCAAGTTTGCGTGCCGGTGTGACAAAATTTGCAAGCTAGCGTGCAACCGACTTGCGATGAGATACAAAGCGTGCCGCGGGTTTCTTCGGGAATGTAGACAACTTCAACTTCTTTGCAGTCAGAAAATTTTACTAACCATTTTCTGGTGCCGTCACTTGATATAATATCTTTGGAAATTTCGGGGCGAGAAAGAGAAAAATTTTGCGCCAAAGCTTGGCGAATTTCTTTGGAAATATTGGTCATTTCGTCGAAAGATTTTACGCCGCGCGCATAAATCCAATTCCAAATTTGTTTGGCGCGAAAAGACTTTTCGCCAAGCGCCACAATTGCTGTTTCGAGATTTTTTTTATTTAAATGTGTGAGGTTTTTTTTGAGTTCAGTCACAAATTTTGTTTAGTGTTAATGATGGTTGTTTTGTAAAATTGACCAGCCCGAGCGGACCCCGTCGTGAAGACGGGGTGACACTTGAGTATGTTTTTTGTACATACTTACCACTTTTTCCTTCAGCGGGCAATTCTAAAACATTGTCACCCTGTCTTCACGACGGGGTTCACTCGGGTTTGCAACTTACTTATTAATCGCATTTTTTTGCATTTCAAAAATTTCTGCGGCAGCTTTTTTTGCCAATTCATACATTTGCGAAACTTGTTCAAAGCTCATTGCGCCTTGTTCTGCGGTTCCTTGAATTTCAACTAAATCAAAATTCTGGTTAATCACAAAATTGGCATCAACTTCGCATTTGCTATCTTCATCATAATCCAAATCCGCGACAACATTACCGTTAAAAATTCCGCATGAAAGCGCGCAAACCAAGCCAATTAGCGGGTTTTCTTTGATGGTTCTTTTGTCCATAATTTTTTTCACCGCTAAAGCCAAAGCAACATAACCGCCCGTAATTGAAGCGCAGCGCGTTCCGCCGTCAGCTTGAATAACATCGCAATCAATTATGATTTGACGTTCGCCCAGTTTTTTAACGTCAATTACCGAGCGCAAAGAACGACCGATTAAACGCTGAATTTCAATATTGCGACCATTTGGTTTCATTGGATCGCGACTGTTTCTGGTGTGAGTTGAACGCGCCAACATATTATATTCCGCAGTTACCCAGCCCGTGCCTTTATTGCGCAAAAATGGCGGAACTTTTTCTTCAATTGTGGCGGTGCATAAAACATGAGTATTGCCGAATTTTATCAGGCAAGATCCTTCGGCGTAGGCGTTAACATTGGTTTCAATTGAAACATTGCGGATTTGATTTGGGGTTCTTTTTGATGGTCGCATTTGAGAATTGAAATTATTTATTTGTATAAAAAAGCGCCGGAGAAAATAAATCCTCCGGCGCTAAGGCGCCAACTACTTTTTTGTAAAGTAGAAGTTTTATTCTTCTTGAACGAAGTCAAATTTGGCTTCTTTGCTTCTTCCCAAGCGTTTGCGTTCGTTAGAATCTAAGAATTTTTTACGTAAACGTAGAGATTTTGGCGTAACTTCAACCAATTCATCATCGCCAACGTAAGTGATCATGTCTTCCAAAGTTAACTCACGAGCTGGAATTAAGCGAATTGCTTCGTCAGTTCCAGAAGCGCGAACGTTGGTAAGTTGCTTTCCTTTTAACACATTAACTTCCAAATCACCTTGTTTAGAATTTTCACCGATCACCATTCCTGAATAAACTTTTTGTTGAGGCTTGATGAACATAGTTCCACGATCTTGAAGGTTCCAAAGAGCGTAAGCAACTGCTTCGCCAGCTTCAGTTGAAATTAAGGCGCCGTTTTTCTTATAAGCAATTTCACCTTTGTAAGGAACGTAAGCGTGGAAAATTCTGTTTAAAACTCCCGAACCTTTGGTGTCGGTTAAAAATTCGCTTTGATAGCCAATTAAACCACGAGATGGAACGTAAAATACCAAACGATTTTTGCCGCCGGTAGATGGTTTCATTTCAATCATTTCGCCTTTTCTTGAAGAAAGTTTTTCAACTACAACGCCGCTGAAAGCTTCATCAACGTCAACTACAACTTCTTCAACTGGTTCTAAAACATCGCCATTGGCTTCTTTTTTAAAAAGAACGCGAGGTCTTGAAACTGAAAGCTCGAAACCTTCACGACGCATATTTTCAATTAATACGCCAAGTTGTAACTCGCCGCGTCCGCCAACTTCGAAAGCGTCTTTAGCATCGGATTCTTTAACTTTGATTGCCACGTTAGTTTCGGCTTCAGCAAATAAACGTTCGCGGATCATGCGCGAAGTAACTTTTGAACCTTCCATACCAGCAAGCGGCGAATCATTTACGCTGATGGTGATCGCCATTGTAGGCGGATCGATTGGCGTTGATTTGATTGGTTGAGTAACTGACAAATCGCAAAGAGTGTCAGAAACTGAAGCTTTTTCTAAACCCGCAATTGAAACGATGTCGCCCGCTTGAGCTTCTTCAACAGGAACTTTTTCAACACCGCGAAACACGTGTAACTTGGTTAAACGACCTTGTTCAACAACTTCGCCTTTAAGATTGATTGCTTTGAAACTCATCAAATTTTTAGCTTTTCCTGAATAGATGCGACCAGTCAACATGCGACCAAAATAAGGGCTACGGTCAAGCAAAGTTGCAAGCATCATGAAAGGACCATTAACATCGAATTTTGGTGGATTAACATGTTCCAAAATTAGGTCAAAAAGTGGTGATAAATCTTTGCGTTCATCTTTATCCATATCGCGAACACACCAGCCGTCACGGCCTACGGCGTAGAGAACTGGAAAATCTAATTGCGCTTCATTGGCATTTAGCGAAACGAAAAGGTCGAAAATTTCGTTGAGAACTTCATCAGGACGCGCGTCACCACGGTCAATTTTATTAATGATAACAATTGGTTTCAAACCAAGCGCCAAGGCTTTTGAAAGCACAAATTTAGTTTGCGGCATAACACCTTCGGCAGAATCAACCAAAAGCAAAGTGCTGTCTGCCATTGAAAGAACACGCTCAACTTCGCCACCGAAATCAGCGTGTCCGGGAGTGTCGATAACGTTGATTTTGTGGTCTTTCCACATGATTGAAGTGCATTTTGCCAGAATTGTAATTCCGCGTTCTTTTTCAAGATCATTGGAATCCATAACGCGGTTTTCAACTTGTTGGTTGGCACGGAAAGTTCCGCTTTGATGCAACATCGCATCGATTAATGTAGTTTTGCCATGGTCAACGTGAGCAATAATGGCAACGTTTCTGAAGTCGGTCATTTGTAATTTTTAATTTTTTTGGAAAAGAAACTGGATGTGGAAAATTTCAGCGAAAAATTCGGAGGCGGCAAAATATGAATCGAAAACTAACTGTCAACTTCAAACCTTGCGAAAGCAGGATTTAAGCGGTTTTTTAACAAAAATTGCTGACTTAACTAAAGTAAATTTTCCGATGCGGGAAATTGTTTATTTTTAACATCTTGAGAAAATTGCTGCGCCGCATTGGCAATTTGCAAAGCAATATTTGCGTAATGCTTAACAAATCTCGGCTTAAATTCCTGATTAATTCCCAGTAAATCATCAATTACTAAAACCTGTCCGTCGCACTCCGCTGAAGCTCCAATGCCAATTGTTGGAATTTTTAAGACTGCCGAAATTTCACTCGCTAACTTTTCTGGCACCGCTTCAATTACCAGGCAAAAAGCTCCCGCCTCTTCAATTAATCTGGAAGTTTCTAAAATTTCGCGCGCTGATTTTTCGTCACGCCCTTGATAACGATAGCCACCAATTTCACGCACATGTTGCGGCATTAAACCAACATGCGCCATTACATTAATATTATTTTGAACCAGAAATTTTACTGTTGAAACTAATTCGCGCGAAGTCTCGATTTTAATGGCGTCGCAACCAGTTTCAGCAATTACTTTTTTTGCCGATTCCAAAGCCTGTTCTTTTGAATTTTCGTAAGTTCCAAAAGGTAAATCGACAACTACAAAAGATTTTTTTACCGCTTTCATTACTGCTTTTCCATGATTTATCATCATATCTAAAGTCACGTCCAGCGTGTCTTTAAAGCCGTAAATTGTCATTCCCAGCGAATCGCCAACCAAAATTATGTCGCAATATTCGTCAATTATTTTTGCCATTGGAAAAGTATAGGCCGTTAAGCAAATAATTTTTTCGCGATTTTTTTTCTGTAAAATATTGGCAGTTGAACTTGGCATTATTGATTTGGGGTTGAAGTTGTGGCCGAATCTATTTGAAAGGGAGCATTTTCAATGGGCGTTCCATTTTCTTGCGGCGGTAAAATTCGTGACAAATCTTCTTTTGGCTTCTGCTTTGGCGCAACGCCAGAAAGACCGAGATATTGTCTTGCTTGATCCATATTTGTGCTTTGTGAAAGTGCGCTGATATTTCCTTTAAGATTAGTTGCGATATTGATTGGACTTTGTTTTTGGCGAGTTCCAGTCAGGAAAATAGCATTAAATAAAACATCAGCGCTGTTAGTTACTAAATTCACTGATCCCGAAATAATTCCATTAACCGCTGGCGCTGTAACGTTGATGCGCAATTTTCCTGCTTTGCCATTAGCAACCTGAATCATGCCGTTGGCTTGTTTAAAAGTAGTTGAACTATTTGGATTTATTAAAATTTTTTCCGGATCATTTAAACTGGCGCGATTATTTTCGGGATCGAACATTTTTTTAACTAACTCGCTCAAGCCATATCCCTCAACTGTCGGAGAATTAGCATTAAATTTTATTTCGGTGGTTAATTCTTTAGTAAAATCTTCTTTTTTGCCGGCTAAAGCGGTGACACTCGCAGAAATATTAGCGACACCAGAAACGTTATTTATGCCAATAGTATCGGATAAAAGTGGTTGCAGAGAAGCATTATTAAACTGCAAATTACCATTAATGGTTTTGTTTGTTTTAATTCCCAATAAACCTTTGTAGGTCACTTTTCCTTCATATAGATCGCAGGAAAATTCTGAATCATTCAGATCGCCATCTTTTAATTTTCCGACCAATTTAAAATTTTCAATCTCCAAATTATCTAGATTTAATTTATCAAAACTCAATTTTACCTTACCACTAAATCCTTCAAGCGATGGCAAGGCGTAGAATTGATCGAAGAAATTTTTATTCGGTGTTTTGCTAGAATTTTTATCCGCTGGCGAACTCTTTTTTTGCAAAGTCTCATAATGAAAATTATTCGCCGTAATATTCATATCAAATTTCGGAATTTTATCACTAATATCAATCGCCAGACTGGCCTTCATCTTAGTTTTATCTGACTTCAAATTTAGATCAGCAACTTCAACATATCCACGGCCGAAACGCAATTTTACCGATTGATCAAAAAACTGCTCGCTTTTGTAAGACAATTTATCGAAGCGCAAATTAAGAGCGTTATTTGAAGAAATATTATTGAGCCATAAAAGTTTTTTTATCAGCAATCCCGGCGATAAATAAATATTTTGTCCCGAAGTCAGGAAATAGTCGTCAATATTGAATTCATTGGTTTGAAAGCGGCTGGTAATATTGGAAATCTTATCACTATTATCGATTTTTATCTCACCTAAAAATTCGCTATTACCATTGCCCAAATTGAGATAAAAATTATTCAGCGTAACTTCATTTGGCGAAAGCAAAATGTCGGAATAAAGGCTATATTCCTTAAGATTATCGAATTTTAAATTTTGCGATTCGACCCTCAGCCAATTAAAAATTTCTTTTAGACTTTTGCCATTTACGTCAAATTTTCCAACAAATTTAGGAACCGCTCCAGTATTATCTAAAGCACCATTAACACGAAATAATCCTTCACCCGGAACTCTAAAAATCATCGGTAAAATCAGGATTTCTCCTTCCTTGGAAACTGTGGCGTAAAGATCAACATCCTTGATCTCGCCTTCAAAATATTTTACATTGTTAATTTTGATTTCAGCATTGAGTTCGAAATCATTAATTTTATTAGTGAAATCAAAATTGATCGGCTCAATTTTTTTAGAACCGTCAATTATTTTTGTCTTATCAATTACTTCTTTTTTTACGCCAGCTTCATCTTTTAAATCAGATTGCGGAGTAGCTTTAGCCAAAGTTTCAACTGATTCATCAATAATATTTCCTATAGTATTTGACTGTTTCACAGTTGCAGCAACTGATACCGGATCGTCGGACCAAATATTATCGAGATCAAGATTTTCTAAAACTAAACTAATATCAATCAGCGGAATTTTATCGACAAAATTTACTTCTAGATCACCTTTTCCATTAACCAAAGCAGAATTAATTACCCCATTATCAACCGAAATTTCCTTATCTTTATTTTTAATATCAGCGCTTATTTTAATAGGCTTGGAGCTATATTTTAACTTATTATAAACAACACTATTTCCACTGATATAACTTCTATAAAATGATTTTAATTCCAAAATTTCTGCTTCCAATTTACCTTTAAAATCACTTTCTAAAAAGCCTTTATTTTCAGAAGAAAAATTTCCTTTAATGCGCATTTCCATAACTGGAGAAATGATTTCCAGCAAGGAATCTGGACTACTGGAAGAAGAATTGAACTTGGCAACAAATTTAAAATTACTGACTATTGATTCGCTGCTAAAATCACCTTGAGCCAAAATCTTTTTTCTGTTGATTTCAATTTCAGAATTAATTTTTTGCACTTCTCTTTTTCTTCCGATGTGATCATAAAAAATCGTATGACCATTTTTAATCACAAGGTCGGGAATATTTTCAATTTTTAGATCTGTTGTCTTTAAATCAGAAACTGCAAACATTTTAGCGCTAATTCCTGAACCTAATTTTTTCTCTTCTTTATTGCCAGTATCTTTAGAAAATTGAGCAATTACTTCAGTAAATGCATCCTTGCGCTCCACAATAATATCGCTTTCACCATAACTTTCCAAAACTGGATCAGTAAAGATTATTTCATCAATAACTGTATCGCTAGAAAATTGAAAAATCGGTAATTTTATCTTAACCGATTTAGCATAAAGGTTATAAATTTTTTGTGATTTATTTTCGATTTCTTCAGCAAAAATTTTTGGTTTATAATTTTGCAACAAAACGTCATTTGCTGTAATTGATGGAACCGGCAACAGCGCAATTCTAATATTACCGTTAATCACAAAATTAGCGCCTGAAATTTGGCTAATTTTTTGAACAATCTGGAATTTTAAAGCAGAATTATCGAAAAAAAATGGCAGAATAACCAACAATAAAATCAAACCTAAAAACACTGACGCGCCAATCTTAAAAGCCTCGGATTCTAAAATCTTTTCCTTAAGGCTTTTCGGTTTTTCAAGTTCAATGCCAATGTTTTCATGTTCCATTTCAGTCATCTAGGAATCAATATTCTCCAGTTCATGAATCAATTTTTGGTTAGTGATCAAAGCGTCATTATTTTGAAAAGAATTATATAATGATAGTAGCGCTAAAAATAACAAAATTGCGATCAATAAAAAATTAAAAACACTGTCTTTATCAGGCGACAATTGGTTGCTTTCACCAATATTTAAAAGTTGGTGTTTTTTATTTTCAGTATTGGAGGCGATTGGTAAAACTTTTATTTTTTCTTCAATAAGTTTTGGATCAATTTTCAAAAATTTAGCATAAGAGCGAATAAGTCCCGGCACATATAAATGCTTGGTTACATGCTTCAAATCGTCATTTTCAATCGCTTCAATATCACGCGATTTAATTTTCAAATAAGTGCTTATTTCCAAAATCTCCATTTTCAAAAATTGACGTTTTTCACGCAAAATTTGACCCAAATAATTTTCAGCAGTTTGTTGGCTTTCTTCTGTTTTCATTCTACTAGTAAAGCAAGATTTTTGGTTGCATCAAGAACCGCCAAAGAAGCAGCATTATCCGACATCTTCTTTAGGGTTGCGTGACTATCAATCAGATTTTTTAAGAGTTCGTTTATTTTATTAATCGTAAATTCGCTTTCATTTACCACAATCGCTGCACCGTTTTTCTCAAGATAACGGGCATTTTTTTCCTGATGATTATCTGCCGAAAGCGCAAATGGAACTAAAATCATCGGCTTTTTTGCCGCACAAAATTCAAAAATCGAAGAAGAACCAGAGCGCGCAATTACAAGGTGTGAAGACTTTATTAACTCTGGCATATTCGCAAAAAAAGAATCGATCACAATATTGATATTGAAAAATTTATATTGTTCAAAAGTTGCCGTCATCAATTCGGCGCGACATTGCTGCGTTATCTGAAGTTGCGATTTTATATTTTCGCTCAAATTAAAAAAAGCTTTAGGCAAAATTTCGCTGAAAATTTTCGCACCGCCAGAGCCACCAATAACTAAAATGTTAAATAAATTTTGTGTTTTTTCCTTTTCTTTCTGATAAAAATCGGAAGCCAAAAGCACATCATAACCCATTTTATTATCCGGCTTAATTTCTTCAGGCTCTTGAACTGGCAAGCTGTATGGAATTTGACTTAAATCTAGAATTTCCTGACGCACCGGATTTCCAACAAAAATAGTTTTCTTCAAATCATTTTCGGCAATTCCCGAAGTTTCAACAAAAGAAAGGGCAATTTTTTTGGCATATTTAGCAAAAATGCGATTCACTTTTCCTAAATGGGCATTTTGCTCGTGAAGAATAATATCAGTTTTGGTTAGAATCGCTGCAATCAACACCGGAAAGGTTGAATAGCCACCAAAAGCCACCACATATTTCGGCTTATCGCGCAAGAAAAAATACAATGATTGCCATATTCCATAACCAATTTTTAGCGCCGCTTTAATCAGCGCAATCTTTGATTTACCCAATTGCGAAGAGCAAATAAATTCTGACTTAAAAACATCCGCAGGCTTGATATAGCTGGCGATTTTTCTATCGCCCAAAAAAACCACTTTCTGTTTTTGTGCTGCCAAATATTCAGCCAAACAACGAGCAGGAATTATATGGCCACCCGTGCCACCGCTAACAATAAAAATTTTTCCCATACGTCTCTTAGACATGCGGGATGGTGATCCTGATAAAGCGGGGGGCGACTCGTGTCGCTTTTCCCTATCCCGAAGAGATAAAGGACAAATTTTTTTAGACATTAATGTATTTTTCAAATCTTGACAAATGGAAGTTGATTTCTACCTTCGCGGGCTTCCCCCAAAATTTCAAACAAATTTAAAAACATTTTTTGATTATCAAATGGTTAAGCACTTTATTGATCTCGATCAGATCCCCGCAAAAGAGCTACAAAAAATCCTAGCTTTAAGCAAAAAATTAAAAAAAGAAAATATCGCCAAACAAGTAAAATTATTACCGCACAAAAATCTGGCGATGATTTTTGAAAAAACCTCAACTCGCACTCGCGTTTCTTTTGAAGTTGGAATTAAGCAACTTGGCGGTCATGCTGTTGTGATGAATAAAAATGATATGCAGCTTGGAAAAGGCGAATCCGTTCAAGATACCGCCAAAGTTTTATCGCGTTTTGTTGACGGAATTATGATCCGCTCCAACCTACACAGCACAATTGAAGAATTAGCAAAATATTCATCAATTCCAGTAATTAACGCCCTTTCCGATTTTTCACATCCTTGCCAAATCATGGCGAGCATTTTAACAATTGAGGAACATTTGGGCAAAATTAAAGGCAAAAAATTAGCTTGGTTTGGTGACGCTAATAACGTGCTTAATTCCTACATTCACGCTGCAAAAGCTTTTGAATTTGAATTAGCAATTGCCACACCAAAAGAATTTAATTTTTGTAATTCTGAAATCAAAAAAGCAGTTAAAAACGGTGCCAAAATTTCTCATTTTTCGGATGCTAAAAAAGCTGCGAAAGATGCCGATGTTTTGATCTCCGACACTTGGTTTTCGATGGGCGATGAAGCGGAAAAAAATGATGCTTTAAAACAAAAGAAAATAAATTTACTCGAACCTTTTCAAGTTAATGCCAATTTAATGAAACTAGCGAAAAAAACTGCGATTTTCACCCATTGTTTGCCGGCTTATCGCGGGTTTGAAGTAACGGCTGGCGTGATTGATTCAAAACAATCAGTAGTTTTTGATGAAGCGGAAAATCGCTTACATGTGCAAAAGGCGATTATGATTTGGGCGATGGAGAAAATAGCCTAAACGGCTATTTTCGGCTTTCGCGCGATGGATCCTAAAAACAAGTTCGAGGTTCACGCAAATTACTTCCTCAACTCCCGCAAAAATTCTCCAAAATGCGGCTTGTGCTTCGACTTTTCTTCCAAAAATTCTTCCAAACCTTTTTTACATTTCATAAAAGAATCTTTCGTCATCGAGCCATTGTGATGCTGATAAACCAGATAAAGCAAAAAAGTATTCAACACATCAGTTTCGCAATAGTCGCGAATTTCCTGCAAGCGCCCTTGATCGTAAAAATCCATCACCATCGAACCATCAACGCCAATTTTTCCGGGCAATCCAAAAGCGGCGCAAAGTTCATTCATTTTAACTTTCGCCGAAGCGCCGAAATCTGAAAATGCTTCTGCCAAATCACAATGCCAATTCAAGCTGTAGCGCTGATTATAATTATTCCATTTATCACCACTTTTATAAAGCCAGCCAGCTTCAACTTCATGTTTCATTGCAGCATATTTTAAAACCGGAAGATCGAAATGCTTGCCGTTAAAACTAACTAAACGTGAAAAATTCTTTTTTAAATGAGCAAAAAAACCTTTTACCAAATCGGCTTCATTAGCAATTAAATCACCGCCGGAGCGAATGTCGATAATTCGATAAAATTCGGTACCACTAAAATCGCGGATAATTTCTGCTTCCAAAAAACTAATCGCAATTATTTCGTGAAATGGCTGGCGCAAAAAAGCGTTTTTTTGGTCGGTTAAATCGAGGTGATATTTGGTCAAACCTTGGCGCAATTCATCTTTGGAAGCATTTGGCAAATCAAGCAAATTTTTTGCCGCTTTTAAATCGGGAATTGTTTCAATATCGAAAACGAAAAGATTTTGGTGTTGCATTTAGCGTAAATTTTAATTGGAATAAATTTTTTTTATAAACTCCTAAACATCCAAAAAATGCAAGCAATTCTTCTTCATAAAACTGGCGATGCCAGTAATTTAAAATTGGAAAATATTGACAATCCAAAGCTAAGAAAAGGTGAAGTTATAGTTAAACATACTGCAATTGGGGTGAATTTTTTCGATGTTTCCTTTCGCCGCGATCAATATAAAATCAGTCAAATGCCAGCGATTCTGGGCATGGAAGCTTGTGGAATAATTGAATCAGTTGCCTCAGATGTTACCGATTTTAAAGTTGGCGATCGCGTTGCTTACGCCACTGGCGGCATTGGCGCTTACGCTGAAAAGCGCGCAATTAGCACTCATCATTTAGTTATTCCACCGGCAAGTATGAGCGACAGTCAAGTTGCAGCCACTTTATATAAAGGCTTGATGGCGCATGCTTTATTACACCGCGTTTACATTGCCAAAAGAGCTAGAAGAATTTTAGTTCATGCTGCTGCTGGCGGCGTTGGACATTTGCTTTGTCAATGGGCGCGTTATCTGGGTTTAGAAATAATCGGAACCGTTGGCGATGATAAAAAAATTTCGGCAGCAAAAATTAGCGGCTGCAATCACGTGATAAATTATAAAACCCAAAATTTGGTTGAAGAAGTTGCTAAAATCACCAATCACGAAGGTGTTGGATTGGTTTATGACGGAGTCGGAAAAGACACTTTGGAAAAATCCTTGGAATGTTTGTGGCCAATGGGAATGTGCGTAAGTTTCGGCGAAGCTTCGGGAAATACCGACAAACTTGATTTAAATTATTTAGTCACCAATTCGCTTTATTTAACTCGCCCAACTTTGGCGCTTTACAAAGCTAATCGCATAGAATTGGTTTTATCAGCAGCTGAAGTTTTTGCCGCCATGGAACAAGGAATTTTAAAACCGCAAATTACTACTTTTAATTTTAAAGACGTCGCCAAAGCCCATAAAGCGCTAGAAAGCCGCGCTACAACTGGTTCAATAGTGCTGACATTTTAGAGTTTTAGAGTCTGTATTCAAACTATCTCGATGTCATGCTGAGCCTGTCGAAGCATGATTATAGAACTCCGAGACCAGAATCATGCTTCGACAGGCTCAGCATGACTACGGGATTTTTTGTTCCATTAACTATTCGTAACGAAGAATTTCTGCTGGATTAGATTTACTAGCTTTATAAGCAGGATAAAGCGTTGCTAAAAATGATAAAACCAACGCCATTCCAACAATCACCACAATATCCGAAACAAATATTTTTGAGGGCAAAGTTGAGAGAAAATAAATTGTCGGATTAAACAAAGTTGTTTCCGTTGCCGATTCCAGCCACAGTTTAATATTGTTGATATTGGCGGAAAAAAGCACGCCAATGACAAACCCCAAGAAAGTTCCAACCACGCCAATTGATGATCCGCAAATCAGAAAAATTCTCATAATTCCACCTTTACTCATTCCCAAAGTTCGCAAAAGTGCGATGTTTTTATTTTTATCATTCACCAACATAATCATGCTCGAAATTATGTTGAACGCCGCCACCAAAATAATCAGCGCCAGAATTAAAAACATAACCGTGCTTTCAACTTTTAGGGCATCGATAAATCCTGCATTAGCCTGTTGCCAATCCGTTGCGTAAAGCCCTTCATAACCAGATAAAATATCGTAAAGCTGCATTTTTATTTCTTCAATTCGCGTTGGATCTTCAGCAAAAATTTCAATTCCTGAAGCAGTTGCAGGAAAACGAAAATGAATTTGCGCCATGTCAAAATTCATAAAAACTGTTGTTGAATCATATTCATACATTCCGCTGTCAAACACGCCGCCAACTTCATAAGTTTTAATGCGCGGAATCGAGCCAATAATGGTTTCGGAAGTTTCGGCGGAAATAATTTTGATCGAATCGCCAACTTTTAAATTCATATTTTGGGCAACGGCGGAACCAACAATTACTGAATTTTTATTTTCCAAATTTTCAATTTTTCCAGCAGTAATATTTTGCGAAATTAATTTTTTATTTTTCAAATCATCAAGTTTCACACCTTTCACCAACCCGCCCAGATTCTTGCCCGCAACCGATAACATCGCCTGACTTTCAGCAATAGGATTTACATATTTTACACCGGGAATTTTTTGAATTTCGGCAATAATTTTTTCATAACCCGCAATTTGATGCGCGCGGCTATAAATTGTTAAATGCGAATTAATGCCCAAAATGCGATTCACCAATTCATAGCGAAACCCATTCATCACCGACATCACAACAATCAAGGTGGCAACACCAATCATAATTCCGACAAAAGAAAAAATGGCAATTACCGAAATAAATCCCTCTTTGCGTTTTGATTTGAGGTAACGAAGCGCGATTAGAAATTCGAGTTTTGAGAACATAGTTTTACAGAAATTTAAGTTTTACATATTTTTTGAGAATGGTCTCGAATGTTTTCCAATCGGTATCGACAGCATTTACTATTTCCGGATCCATATTACTTAAAATCGCAACTGTTACAAATTTTCTATCGCTTTTATCGAACTTTTTAAGTTTTGAATCCTTAGGAAAATTAAGATAGTATTTATTATTTTTATCTTTCTTTACGGTCACCCTTTTAATTATTCCATCTGGCTCATAAGAGCGAATCTTTTGCAGAATCCAAAACGCAGCATCTTGAGACGAAAGATTACTAGAATACTCATTCGCGATTTCACTTATATAATTTCTGGATTTTTGGTCATAAAAATCATCGATCAAAATAGTATGTTGTTCTTCCAAAATTTTTTCCAAAAATTCTAAACAGGTCAATGCTAAATCATGACTCCCAGAACTCGCCACAACAAATACATTAGTATCTATAACAAACACATTTTTCATTATTTTGGTTAATTTTTGGTGTCTTTGCGATTTCTAAATGCCCTAACTCTACTTGATGTTTCTTCCAGCATATTTCCAAAAAAGTTTGGTGGCCAGTTGTCGATTCTACCCGAGTCTTCAATAATAAGCTCTTCTAACTCTGAAAACCCTTTTTCATTTTTGCAAAAATAAAGTTTGGTAGAATTTTTTGAGATTTCTCCATCAGCAAATCTGGTTTGAATTCTAGTCAAAAAATGCTCGCTATGGCTCTCAATTATTACTTGAATCTTTCTTCTTTTTACCGCGTCCACAATGATATCGGCTAATTCAATTTGAGCTTTTGGATGAAGGTGAATTTCGGGATGCTCTAAAAGAATAATAGCTCCGGGTTTTGAGTTATAAAGCGCAGTTAAAATTGGCAAAATTTGAGAAACGTCAGAACCTACATCGGGAAGTAAAACTTCGGTTGAACCCTTGGTTTTTTTTACCAAAACCTTATAATGTTCGTCGCTATCTTTTGACAATGATTTAACTTTAAAACTATCGATGAGTCCCATTTTTTTTAACGCTTTGGCAACCTCATTCTGTAAATCGCCATTCTGCAAATTAGAGGCAATAATTGCCTGAATTGCAAATTCTCCAGCCGCTCCCATTTCGGTTGGATAATTGTTGTTCCATTGGTAGTGGCGCAGAGGTTGCTGCCTTAGAGGACCTATATATTCTAATCTGGAAACGAATGGATATAAAACTGCGTTTCTCCAAATTTTTCTTACTACAAAATCCTCTTTCATTATAGCATCATTCTCTTTGCTATTTTTGTGGTTTTTAAGACGCTCCGTAATGTCTTGTAAGCGTTGTGAGTGATCAAAAATAAAAGGATCACCTCCCTTTTTTTTAGAATCTTTTCTTGAATATATCGGATCGGTTATTTGAAAATCTTCGATCTTAATTTTTGAGCTTTCTTCGGCTATAATCGCTCTAAAGCCACGTATTTCAGAGGGGAAAAATCTTTTACCGACAAATTCAGCATCTCTTAAAATATTAAACTCAATTGCATTTTTTTTATCATGTCCAAACACAACATCTTTAAAATTTCCTAAGTTAACAATGCCATTAAACTTAAGAATTTGACTCGAATAATCTTCAGCTTCGGCAGTTTGTTTTAGCATCAAAATAAACTGCAAAAGAGATGTCTTCCCCGAGCTGTTGCCACCAAAAAACATGGTTATCGGAGCTAGGTCAATTTCACCAGTATCTTTCCAGCTTTTAAAATTTTTAATTCTTAGTTTTTTTAGCATAGATTTAGAAAATTAGGTTTAAGAAATCCCCTTGCTCGTTGAATATTCAAAATGGAAAACTTCGTCGGGATGAACGATTTTGCGAATGTCGTGGCACGTGGCGGCGGCTTCGGCGAAGCCCGTCAAAATTAATTTTAATTTATTTTTATAAGTTGCGATGTCGCCAATTGCGTAAATTCCTTTTTCGGAAGTTTGCATGGTTGAAGCATCAATAATTTCGATGTGGTTTTTGTGAAGGTTTAAACCCCAATCGGCGATTGGGCCGAGTTCCATTGCTAAACCGAAAAATGGTAATAAATAATCGGCTTCGAGTTTTTTGACATTGCCGTCAAAATCTTTTACCAAAACCGCCGAAAGCTTGCCGTCTTTGCCTTCAAGACCATCGAGTTGAAAAGGAATTACTAATTCGATTTTTCCTTCCGCTGCCAGTTTTTTCATTTTATCGGCGCTTTCTGGCGCGCATCTGAATTTATCGCGACGGTGAATTACGTAAACTTTTTTAGCAATTTCGCCAAGGCTTAAAGCCCAATCAACCGCAGAATCGCCGCCGCCGGCAATTACCACATTTTTTCCAGCAAATTCTGCTTTTGAACGCACGGAATAAAAAATTGATTTTCCTTCATATTCTTCAATTCCATCCAAAGGCGGACGATTAGGGCCAAAAGCTCCGCAACCCGCGGCGATAATAATCGCTTTGCAGTTAATTTTAGTATTTTTTGAAGTTTCAATTGCAAAAGTTCCGTCATCATTTTTGACAATTTTTTCAACGCGCTGATTCAAATGATAAACTGGTTTAAAGGGCGCGGCTTGTGCTTCGAGCAATTCAATTAATTCACTCGCCAAAACTTGCGGATGCGCTGGAATATCATAAATTGGTTTTTCAGGATAAAGCGCCGAACATTGACCGCCGATCACTTCGAGAGTGTCAATAACATGCGATTTTATTTTTAACATTCCCGCTTCAAAAACAGAAAATAATCCAGCCGGACCTGCGCCGATTATTGTCAAATCAGTATTGTGTGTTGTCATGATTACGATTTTATTTTTAGAAATTTTTTTTCAAACTTAAGTTTCGACCGCCAAAAACACAAGTTCACAAATCGCGACTTGATTTTGAAATTTCTAAAAAATATTTTGCAGGAACCTTCTTAAAACCACCAATTAATTGAGCAAATCTGTCTTTACCCATAGATTTAAAATTCTTATCTCTTAAAAAACCCTAGGCGAGCCCGCCGTTTTATTGTCTGCAAAGCCTTGCGCAATCTTAAAAACTAAAAACATGTTAAAAACTGCAAGCTTGGGTTTCCCGAGAATTGGCACTAATCGCGAGCTTAAAAAAGCTGTCGAAAGCTATTGGAAAAAAACTTCTTCACTTGCTGATTTGCAAAAATCTGCGGCTGAAATCAGAGCAAAAAACTGGCAAACTCAAAAAGCTGCCGGAATTGCTTTTATTCCCTCAAATGATTTCTCATTTTACGATCAAATTCTTGATAGCATCGCCTTATTTGGCGCAGTTCCTGATCGTTTTAAATTTAACGGCGGCAATATCGATTTAGATCTATATTTCGCAATGTCTCGCGGGGCGCAACGCGATGGAATCGACGTTATCGCAATGGAAATGACTAAATGGTTCGACACCAATTATCACTACATCGTTGCTGAATTTAAAAAAGATCAGCAATTTAAAATTTCTTCGAGCAAAATTTTTGATGAATATCAAGAAGCTAAAGCCCTTGGAATTGAAACTCGTCCTGTAGTTGTTGGGCCTTTGTCTTTCTTGCTTTTAGGCAAAACAATTGACGGCTCCGACAAACTAGATTTGCTTGATGATTTACTTGTTGCTTACGTTGAACTTTTCAAAAAATTACAAGAAATCGGGGTTAAAGATGTGCAAATTGATGAGCCATTTTTAGTTACTGATTTGCCAAAAGGTGCGGTCGAAGCTTACAAAAAAGCTTTTACTCAAATCAAGCAAGCTGCTGGTTCAATCAAACTTCACTTGGCAACTTATTTTGACAGCTTGAACGATAATGCTGAACTTGCTTTTGAACTTGGAACTGCGTCAGTTCACGTTGATTTGGTTCGCGCTGGCGACCAATTTGCTGAAGTTTTAAATCTTGTAAAAGCAGATCAATCTTTATCTCTTGGTTTAATTGATGGCAGAAATATTTGGATTAATAATTTAGAAAATTCCGTTTTAATCGCTAAAAAAGCTGTAGAAAAACTAAGTAAAGACCGCGTGATTGTTGCTCCTTCATGCTCTTTAATTCATACGCCAGTTGATTTAAATTCTGAAACTGCGCTTGATGCTGAATTGAAATCTTGGCTAACTTTTGCGACCCAAAAACTTGGCGAATTGGCTGTTATTGCAAAAGCTGCTGATAGTCAAGAATCTGAAGTTAAATCTGCTTTGGACGCTAATAAAGCTGCAATTGAAAATCGCAAATCTTCAAAAAGAATTCACGACGATGCAGTTAAAAAAAGAGTTTCTGCAATTGATGAATCTTTGATGAATCGCAAAAGCAATTTCGCGGCTCGTAAAAAAATTCAAGCTGATTTTATTGATTTGCCTTTGCTTCCGACCACAACAATTGGTTCATTTCCGCAAACTAAAGAAGTTAGAAAATATCGCGCCGACTTCAAAGCTGGCAATATTTCAGCAACTGAATATGAAAAATTTGTTCAGGAAGAAACTACTCGCACAATTCGTTTCCAAGAAGAAATCGGTCTTGACGTTTTAGTTCATGGCGAGTTTGAAAGAAACGACATGGTGGAATATTTCGGCGAACAGTTGAAAGGATTTTTCTTCACTAAAAATGGCTGGGTTCAAAGCTATGGCTCACGCTGCGTAAAACCTCCGGTAATTTTCGGTGACGTTTCTCGCCCTTCTCCAATGACTGTTGAATGGGCGAAATATGCTCAATCTCAGACTAAAAAAATCATGAAAGGTATGTTGACTGGCCCGATCACCATTTTGCAATGGTCTTTCGTGCGCGACGATCAGCCTAGAAAAGACACCGCTTTACAAATTGCTTTCGCAATTCGCGATGAAGTTAATGATCTGGAAAAAGCTGGAATTAAAATCGTACAAATTGATGAAGCCGCTCTTCGCGAAGGTCTTCCAATTCGTAAAGCAAACTGGGCAAATTATTTGAAATGGGCAGTTGAAGCCTTTAGAATCACTGCTTCTGGTGTTGAAGATAAAACTCAAATTCATACTCACATGTGTTATTCTGAGTTCAATGACATCATTGCCGCCATTTCTGACATGGATGCCGACGTGATTTCAATTGAAACTTCGCGTTCACAAATGGAATTGTTGAATGCCTTCGTAAACTTCAAATATCCAAATGAAATTGGACCAGGCGTTTACGATATCCACAGCCCCCGCGTTCCTAAACAAGAAGAGATGGAAAAACTTTTGCGCAAAGCATTAGACGTTTTAAAGCCGGAGCAAATTTGGGTAAATCCAGATTGTGGTTTGAAAACTCGCGATTGGCCAGAAACCAAGCAAGCGCTTCAGTTAATGGTTGACGCAACTAAGGTGATTAGAGCCCAAATTCAGTAGTTTTACTGTTAATTTAGAGTTTAAAAAAACCGGTTCACAATTAATTTTGTGAACCGGTTTTTTTGTGGATAAGCCTCTCCAAAAAATACTTTGATATAAACCCAAGGTAGAATTTTTTGAACGCATATCAACCCTGGTTTGGTTGAATTATTTTTTCACATCAAAATCATCCCGACCTATTTGATTCACCAAGTCAAATAAAAGCTGACGATAAGTCATCAACTTAAAATCAGGCACTAAAACAAACTCAAACCCAAACCTAAAACTGCAAACCGTTAGTCAGGGGAGCCACCACCAAAAAACATCGCACCAAAATCCACCAAACCCAAAACCCACTTGCTAAAAAGTTAAATTTTACAACCGACTTTTTGGTATAGACCTCAATGTTACTAAAAATTTGGATGATTCTTCTGGGTAACATTGAGGTTTAAAATTTACGCAATTTAAAAAATGAAATATCTGATATTTACACAAAAATTTGTTGTGATTGACGCAGAAAAAACATTCTCCGAGTCAGCAAGAATTTCTGTTTGCTTTTTATTTCACCATTCATAAATTTGCGCGCCTTCCCTTTAGAAAGCGCTTAAAAACAATCACAAATTCTAAATCTATTTCGCTGCTTTGAAGCTTGATAATCATGCTTTGAGGAGATTTTATTAATTTTGTAAAAACATTAATTTTATGTCTAAACAAACCTTCCAACGCAACAAACCACACGTTAATATCGGAACCATTGGTCACGTTGATCACGGCAAAACTACATTAACTGCCGCTATCACAACTTATCTTTCAAAAAGCGGATT